>ENA-UOJO01000019-UOJO01000019.1-human-gut-metagenome-genome-assembly--contig:-P57-NODE-19-length-269139-cov-23.204594_pt1 | contig 269139 bp, 275 predicted proteins | sample MGYA00242351_ERZ723898 | MGnify/ENA metagenome assembly ERZ723898 | reverse complement strand
CTCAGCGTTGCCGTACATCTCAGCGTTGTCGCACACCCTAGCGTCGCCGTACACCTCAGCGTTGCCGTACACCTTAGCGTTGCCGTACACCTCAGCGTTGCCGTACACCTTAGCGTTGCCGTACACCCATGCGTTGCCGCACACCCATGCGTTGTCGCACACCCTAGCGTCGCCGTACACCTCAGCGTTGCCGTACACCCTAGCGTTGCCGTACACCCTAGCGTCGCCGTACACCTCAGCGTTGCCGTACACCTTAGCGTTGCCGTACACCTCAGCGTTGCCGTACACCTTAGCGTTGCCGTACACCCATGCGTTGCCCATATTTGAAAGATTTTGCTTCGTTTCAACAAATCCCCCCAAATCTCCTATTTTCACATCGGCAAACGCCCTAAGAGCACGTATGCGGTACACCTTTATCTTTTGCAACCAGCCTTTTTTCCAAGTTTCTATCTCGTCAAATTCTTCGGTCAATTCATACTTTTCGTTCACTGCTCGTCTCCTCCCGCTCTGTCGTATACTCTCACATACGCCTTTTTCTGAACGCACTTCGCGTACTTCTCGAAAAGCGCGGGCTGCTCCCGCCTCAGCTTCGTTCCGTCAACCTGAAAGCTCGTCGTCGCAGGTACATAGCTTACCTTGATTAAGCCGTTGGGCGAAGTCCACGAGTTTATGCCCTGCGCCTCGAAAGCGGCACACAACACCTCTCTCAACGCCCTCGCTTCCGCCATAGCAGCCTCTTCCTGCCGTTTAAGGGCAATCAGCTGCGCCTCGACTTTCTCCGCCCTAAGGGCTGTTTCCGCGTCTATAACGAGCAGTGGGCGCATGTAGCGTTCGCCCTTGAACTCCGCTTCCAACAGCTTCTCTATCTCGCCGTCGGGCACGCGCTCAATTTCTACAACGCTCATTTCCTGCGTTTTCTTGTCATAGTGCCAGCAGTAGAACTTTGCAGCCCCTTTCCAATTGAGCGGACGGTCGTTCACCGTCTCTTTCCCTAACTTTCGCGCCATGTAGTCCAACAGCGACACCTGCCACGACACGCTTTCCTTATTAAGCGACGTTGTCGTCTTGTGGTCGCCCATTATGGGCGTTCCGTCTTTCAGGTAGCCGAGCAGGTCGCACGTCCCCGCAATCACAAGGTCTTTCGCGTACTCATACGCAAGCATTTGCTCCGCTACCGCACAATCGAGGTTGGTTCTCGCCCATTCGGCAAATTCTTCTCCCGCCGGCGTTATAGGCTCGTAAACAACCCCGCTTACGAAGTTCTCGATGTCCTTATGGATTGTTTTCCCGTATTCCGCCGCGTCGGTCAGCGTCGCCTTATCTACGCCGTCGTAATTGGGCGACAGCCCGTGCTTAGCCAACAGCTCCGTCACGGAGATATGGGCGATGTCGCCGTTCACCGCATATGTATGGGTTTGTTTATCAAAGGTGATTATCATGACTTCCCGCCCCCTTCTTCTATTACTCTGTTCCTGAGCGATTCCGTCATTTCAAAGGCTGTTCCGAGCCTTATTTCGCCGCTCGCATACCGCGCTTCTATCTCTTTAAGCTCCTGCAATTCCGCGTCCGTCGCGCCTAATCTCTTTAAATCCCAATACGTCAAGGTTTCAGTCTCGCCCATTATGCCGTCGCCGCCTCCTCTTTCTTTTGCGCGTTCTTGACGAGCGCGGCTTCCTTTGACTTAATCACGAACTCCGCTTGCTTTGCAGTAAGGGCTTCGAGTTCGTTGACTCCGAACTGTACTTTAATGCCCGAAAGCTTCACGCCGAGTTCGTTCATGCGCGCCACCTGCTCGGGAGTGCAAAGCTCTTCAATCTCGGCGGGTAAGTCCTCGCCCGCATAAATATACAATCCAAGCCCGAACATCGCTATGTTCTTAACAAGGCAGCGCATTATGGTCTTGTTGATGTCAAACGCTGTTGCCGCCTCTACCGTCTTATCTATCATTCCTTTATAGACTTTTTTCTTTTTAATTTCGTCCCATTCGTATTCCTTGACTTGATATGTGTAAGGCTCTTTTTTCATCGCCTTGTTCGCACCGTCCATAACCGGCAACCACATTTCATACGTCTGTCCCAACGCCGTTATGCTCGTCCAACATATATAGCCCAAGTCATCGCCGCAGTCCATATAAGGGCGCAGCTGCCCGTTCTCGTCGGGGAATTTCTTAATTTCATAGGTCGCGTCGGGGCATATACGCTTAAACTCCTGCCATGCCCACGCCCACGATAGGTAGGTCAGCCCGTTTTTGGTCTCCGTGCGGCTGTTTACGTTCATCTGAACAAGCTCGTTAAACAGCTCTTCCGATGTTTGGGGGATTGTTTTGCTCATCTTTTTTTATCTCCTTTGGCGCCTCGCGCCTCTTGATTTTCTGTTACTGCTACTCCGCAAGCGTATACACCGCAAAGCTCGTAGGCTTGTTATAGCGGTTTTTCGCCGTCCTCATTGTCGTTTTTATGGCGTAGCCCTTTCTCTTCAACTCCGACACCCGCGACGCAAGACGCATTATTCCCAAGTCCTTTAACGCGTCAAGCTGCGTTATTTCTCCAAAATCTTTTAAGTAGTCCAATATCATGTCGCATTGGGTAGGATTACTGTTGTTTTGCATTTTTCCTGTGCCTCTCGATTTTTTCTTCAAGCAGCTGCGCAAGCAGCTTGTTCGCCTCTTCCGCTCGCCCGTTCTTGTACAGCGTCATCTCGTTACGCTCGCACAGAAGCTCGATTACCACGCTTACGGAGGATTCCACAATGCCCTTACACCGACTTGCAATCCCCGTCTCGTTGTCCGTCGGGTACTTCTTGCGCAAGTCCTCGTAAAACTCCGTCATCAGCTTTGGCAGATACGTCCGCGCCGTTTCGTCGAACATTGTGGCGACCGCCTCGTTTAGCTTTATTCGCGCTTGGTCTCTCGCCCTCTTCTCCTCTTTCAGCTCCGCTATTATCTGCTCTCTGAGGGCTGCATATTCTTCTTTGCTTATCATGGGGTTTCCTCCTTTATTTATGCGTTTCGCATAATTACTTTCTCATTATATTATGCGTTTCGCATAAAGTCAACTAAAATTTATGCAATTCGCATAAAATATTCTTTATGGATTGGTTTGAAAAATTAAAAGCATTCCGTCTGGAAAGAAATTTAACCTTGAAAGAGGTCGCCGCCGCTTTATCTATTCCTCTTCAAACTTACGCCGCTTACGAACACGGCACTCGCGAACCGTCATTTGCCATGCTTAAAGAGCTTTGCAAGTTCTTTGATGTGTCGGCGGATTATATTTTGGGGTTATCCGACGGCTATTGAGTTTAACTGTGCCTCTATTACCTCTCGTTCCGAAACTCCCAACAGCTCGGCTAACGGGATTATTTTGTCAAGCCCTATTTGCCGCGCTCCCTGCTCATAGTTATACAAAGTGGAAACCGCCACGCCTAATTTGTTTGCTACCTCTATGCAGCTCTTTCCTGCTTGCAACCGCAACTCTCTTAGCGTTGTTGCTTTGCCTGCATATTCTTCTTTGCTTATCATGGGGTTTCCTCCTATTCTCCAATTTGGATAATTACATTTTATTCCCCAATCTGGGGAAAGTCAAGTATTTTTACCCAATTTGGGTAAAATGTTTATATGAACGTTTTTTCACAACGAATTAAAGAACTTCGTCTGTCGCGTAATTTATCATTAAAAGAAGTAGCTAAAATTATAGGCATGAGCTTAATGGCTTATGCTCACTATGAATACGGAGACAGGCAACCGTCCATTGAAACTATTGTTAAGCTCTGCGACCTTTACGACGTTTCCGCAGACTATCTCATCGGGCGCACCGACAGTTATTGAACCGTCAATATAGCTGCTCTTACAAGCTCCTCAACCGTCACATCATACAGTTCGGAAAGCGTCGGCACTTGCTCTATACTGAGCCGTCTGTCGCCGTTCTCGTATTTGTACATTGACTTAGTAGTAACAGCAAGTCTTTCGGCTACCTCCGCGCAAGTCTTCCCGGACTGCGCTCTCAATTCTTTCAGTGTCATAATCTAACTTCCTTCGAGGTAAAAAATGAAATTGCAAATGCCCCAAAAATGCCCTTATTGCGGGAAAGATTTTTCTTTTTCAAGAACTTCCCACTTTGCAAAAAACAAAAACGGAGCCATTTATTTTAGAATTGACGAACTACTTTGCAATCATTGTGGCGAAATTTCTATCGCAGTCTCCGACAAAGTAGATAATCCAAATGTTTTCGTCAATTTTTATCCCAACCAGACCAAATCACCGCTCTTTAAAGAGATTAACGAGTTCTCCCCAGAAACTGCCAACGTATATATGCAAGTTTTAGCAGCTCGAAACAACGGTCTGACTAGACTTATGGGAATAGGATTGAGAATTGCCTTAGAAACTCTTGTTACCGATTATCTCTTAAAAATTAAGAAAATGTCCGAAAGCGAGGTTTCTAAATTAACGCTAAGCAAACGCATTGCGTTATTAGAAAATTGGTACTACTTAGTCGATTACGCCAATATAGCCAGAAAATTTGGTAATGATGAAATTCATTTTTTCAAAAACACTCACATTGATTTTGAAGAGGCGCATGACGCTTTTATAAAAGTCTGTGTCGGCATTATGTTTTTACTGCTACACGACAAAGAGCAAAAAATTGAAACGCCTCCCAACATAGACTTTAATTAACACTCCGCCACGTAGTGCCACCACCCCTCGTTTGTGTTGCACTTGGAGGGCGGGTAGTCTTTCATGTTAATCTCCCACCTCGACGCTAAGCCCGTATACGGTAGCTTGGCGTCTACTTCCTCTTTACGCCGCTTCATCTCATCGGGCGAAAGATTGCAGCATATCCGCATTTGGCACAGCCATTCTTCCAGTAGCTCTATCTTGATTTCTTTTTCTTCGTTCACGGCTTACTCCTCGTCGGCGATTTTGCAAATCTTAAATTCATACCCTAGCGCGTTCAGAACCCGCTCTGCCTTGTCTACCGTCGGCATGTGCCCGTAATAAAGCCAATTCTCAATCGTCCGCACTTTTATTCCGGACGCTTTTGAAAGTTTGACGTGCGTCATTTTCGCGTTCCTGATACGCTCGATAATTAAATCCTGTATTTTCATTTCCATATTTAATTGACCTGCCACTTTTTGTGGTGCTATAATGGTTATTGCCCCATGCCCAACAGACGGAATAATCACCTGCTGGGCAAAATGCTTGGGGCAAAGGAGCTGATTGCATGCGAAGCAATTTTTTCTTTGCCCGTTCCGAAACGTCTCATCGGACGCGTTGTAGCTAATGGGCTAACAAGCAAAAGCGGAACCCTGAACCGCTTATAAGTACAACGCTACTTCAAGAAAAAGTGTTCTTTGAGCAACACTTCCCACTAAATGGACGCCCTGATACAAATACGCGAAAGGCGGAGACGCCTTTCCAAGGGGTACACCATGTTGGGCGCAGAGTAGTTTCGGTAAACAAATTAGGGCAAACCGTCGCAGTCGCTCAAAGGGCTGCGGCGTTTTGTTTTAGGCGCCTGATTGACACCCACGCCCGACAATAGAACCAAAAATTATTGATTGCCCCTTTGGCTCGTAATGAGCCGCATTCAAACACATCAAGGAGGATAGTGTAATGACGAGTTTAAAAACGCTCTATTGTCGGGGGTGTGCGGCAATCCTCTACCCGCACTTGACTTGAATTTTTGTTCGTGTTATACTACTTTGAAAAAAGTGCCTCTACCGAACTATTCAACGCTTGCGCTATTTTAATTGCGGTGCCGGCTCTCGGCTCCCTTTCGCCACATTCGTAATACTGGTATAACCTTTCGGATATTCCTGTTCTATTGGCGACTTCTTTTTGCGTTAGTTGAAGTTCTTCGCGTGCTTTTTTTAATAATGTTCCCATACAAACCTCTACTTTGCTTGACACAGGAACACGCCGTTATGTTCGTCTTTTGAGGAGATTTTAACACGCCATAATGTTCGTGTCAAGCGTTTTTTTATGTTTTCAGGTGAAAGTTATGAATATTTTTTCAAGAAGATTAAGACAATGTCGCCAAGCCCAACACAAGTCACAAAAAGAAATTGCTGTGTACTTGCGAATTTCGGAACGCGCTTATCAGCATTATGAAGCTGGAACGCGTGAGCCTAATTTAGATATGCTTGTCAAAATCTCCTACTGTTTCAATGTTTCTCTCGACTACCTTTGCGGGATTACAGATGAACCGAGCCGCGTAATGTCTTTATGAATTTAATTTCCAAAATACGTGCTGAACGTAACCTGACACAAAGACAACTTGCCGAATTGGTCGGAATAACCTACCAATCATTGCAGCGTTACGAAAACGGAAGCGTTATACCGTCTGCCGTAATGGCAATTCGGATTGCGAAAGTCCTAAATGTTACAGTCGAGGACTTGTTTCCTTTATCCTGAACTTTCATAAAGGTATTCAACTGTCGTTTCAAGGATTTTTGCAATTCTCACTGCCATAACCGCCGTAGGAATTACTTTGCCGCATTCGTATCTCTGATAAGATTGACACGTTAATCCTGCCGCTTCCGCTACCTGCTTTTGCGTAAGCCCCAGCTCCTTACGCCGAGCTTTCAGTCTGTTCATTTTCTAATCCACTAAATCGCTTATCTTGCAGTTAAGCGCAGTCGCTATTTTAGTTAGCGTCTCGCGCGTCGGATTGCCTATGCCGTTTTCAAGCCGCGTCAAATATGCTCTGCCGACTTTTGCCCTTTTTGCCAATTCCTCTTGCGTTAGTTTTGCTTCTATTCTCAACTGTTTAAGTTTGTCCATTTTTCTCCCTTGTTCTAATTTTAGAACATCATCTGTCAAAATAAATGCCGTTTTTTGCGGCACGTGTTTGTTATAATCTTTTTAATTCAATTTCCCCAAAGGAGTAATTTCTATGAAATGTATCAAGTGTGGTCACGACCAACAATCAGCAACGCCTTACTGTGAAGAGTGCGGATATTATTTTAATAGCGATTTTTGCCCAAATGACGATTGCAAAACAATTCTTGTAACTCCAAATAAAAACGGGGCATGTCCATATTGTGGGACAGAAACATTATACTTCAAAATTAACCTCAAAAAACATCTGAGATAATTTCCGAGAGAAGCAAAATTGTGCTCAATCCCCCAGTATAAGGTTGCGAATTTATAAACTTTCGCAATAGTCTTTCTAGTTCCCGAAAATCCTCGTCATTCTTTCTGTATTTGTCCAGAAGCGCGTTGGCTCCTTTCGGAGTTGTAAACTTGTACCCGCCCACGACAAAAATTGAGTTACCATTTTCGTCTTGCATGGGATATTCTTCTACGTTTATTACTTGTTCCTTAGTCATCTGTTTTCGTCCTCCTCTTCCATGAAAGGCTCAGCTTTTAAGAGATACTCTGATACAGAAAAAGAATTATATATAACTGCCATTGTTCTCAAAAATTCGGAGTTCATTTTATCCGTTGCCTTTAATTTCTTGAACTCTTTAAAGAAGTCCTCTAACTCCATGCTTTTGCCTTCACTTTCGCTTTCGCCTGTTTTATCAGCTCTCGTTTTACACCATTTCTTAGATAAAAATTTAATTGACGTTGAAGAGTATGTATTATATCTTCCTGATATTTTAACCTGCTTTCGTAATGACGTTTTAATCCCGGACTTCTTATTATTAACACAATGTTCAGGACTATCGTAACAGCGAAAACTATGCTTAAAGCAATAAAAATCGTCTGCATAAATATCTCCTATTTTAACTTTTCATTCTCTTTCTCTAATTCGTCTATTACCTCATCTCGACTATTCTTTTTTAATCGGGATTGTATAGCAAAATGAACAAACAGAAGAACTATTGTCGCGCTTTGAAGTATTAAGACTAAGATGTACAATATATCTTTAATGTCCATTTTTTTTCTCTCCCCTCTCTTTCTTTATTTTGTCAACGCTTTTTCTACGGCGGACTGTACGTTCCGCTTTGAAACATTTATCATAGGTCAAACTAAAAATAATCAATGCCCCCGACAATCCTACTGCAAGAACAAACGCAATCCACAGGCTTATTATCTCTTCACTCATTATTTTATCAACCCCTCGTCTTTTCTCCCCAATCAAATCGGTCGTCGTATTCATTTGAATATTTAAAACACATTTTGAAAGCACTTGAACAGCTAAGAGTGCCCCCTATCGTTGATAAAATAAATTCAGAGACGAGAAGCACCACCCCGAATAGCCCTGCATAATCCTGCGAGCGTGCAAATTCGCGCAAAAGTTTTTCTATCTCCTGAAAGTCCTTGTCATACTTTCTGCGTTCATCCAAAATGGTTTTACTTATTACTTTTGGCATTGTACATCTATACCCACCTACGACGAAAGTCGTGTCGTCGTTTTCTTCGTACACCTCGCATTTCTCTAGCTCTATTGTGTTTTTATCAATCACTTTTAATCGATTTCTCCCTATCGCTGTGCCTATATTATCACGGTCGATTTCCCATTGTCAAGCGTTTGTACTAAATTTAGAACATTTTTTTGGATTATTTTTTTATCCTCTATGTTACAATGTTCTAAAAATAGCACGGAGGTATTTATGGGCTACGGCAACGCTATTAAAAACTTACGCAAGAGTTTAGGCATGTCTCTACGCAAGTTCGGTGAATTAGTAGAAGTGGGATATACTCACCTGTCACTGCTAGAAAGGGAAATTTCCTATTCGGGCAACACTACTACTCACCCCTCTATTGACTTGCTTAAACAAATATGCGACAAAACCCATTATCCTTTTCGCCAATTCCTTGAAGAAGCAGGATACATCGCCCCCGTCCCTGCTCCCGAACCGTCCCCTCTCCAACAGATTTATAACAAGTTGGACGCAAATCGCAAAGATATTCTTATGCACACCGCAGAATTATTACTAAATCAAATGGGAGAAGTCACAGAATTTCCCGATAATGACAAAATTATTGACAATATTGGAAAAATTAACTGAATTTATGCTATAATTCCCCACTACACACAGGGGGAAATGTTATGGCATACGTTAAGGATAATCTTTTAAACGACCTTTATGAAACTGTTTTAAAATTACTCAGCTCGAAAAAAGATTACGACGATTTTATTTACAAGTCGCCGTTTTCGTTCATTGCGCCTGACAGCGAAATAATTTATAGCGATAACGACCCGATTCCGCGCAAAATGACCGTTGCGGATTTAATGGAATCCCGTTTTTCGTAGGCGCAAAAAACTGAAATTGAAACCGAAACTGAGGTTAAAGAAATTGATAATTTAGAATCTGAAAATGGGCTTTTGGCATTCACCGAAAAGGAGATTATCCAAATGCCTAAAAACATAAGAAAAACATTTCGCATTCATGGCAACGCCGTCCATGTGCGAAAAAGGACTGACGGGAGGTATAAATGTTCCTATGAAATAAGGTACTCCAAAAAACCATACGACAAAAACCCCATATCCGTAAGTGCAACGACGTTGGAAGCGGTAAAAGCGCGGTTTATAGAAAAGCTCAACTCTTACATACCACAGAAAACTCCCGCCGCTCCCGTCATTCCGTCCACTTTCGAGGGCTTCGCCGTCTATTGGTTTGATAACTTCCACAAAAGAAAAGTTTGCGTTCGCACTTTCGACCATGACATCAAGCTGTACAAACGCCACGTAAGCAAGCATTTCGGGAAATTTAAAATCAAGGACGTTAATGCCGTCATGCTGCAAACCTTTTTAGACGGCTTTTCTGACCGCCCTAAAACGGCAAAAGACTTGTTCAACCTGCTCAATCAGATATTGACCTACGCCTTAAAACACGGCTTGATTAAGCTAAACCCGTTGGGTATGTGCATAATTAACGGCTACAACCAAAAGCACGGAACGCTAATCACAAAGGCGGAAGAAAAAAGTCTGTTTGACGCGTACAAAGGGACGGCGTGGGAACTGCCGCTTGCTATCGCCTGTTATTGTGGGCTGCGCCCCAATGAATACACCACCGCCACGATTGACGGCGATTTCATTAAGTCACAAAACAGCAAGCACGGTAAAAATGGCGAGATTGTCTATAAGCGCATTCCCATTACGCCCATGCTGCGCCCGTACTTACAGGGCGTTACCGAATTGAAAATGCCTAACCAACGACAGCTCAACAATCGATTTAAAGCTGTGCTACCCCACCACAGACTTTACGATTTGCGCACGACCTTTCAAACGCGCTGCACCGAGTGCGGCATAAATGAAACCGTCATAGGGCTTTTCATGGGCAACTCAATAGGCAAACTCAAAGCGGCATACACGGATTTTTCGGACGATTTCCTGCTTAAAGAGGGAGAAAAATTCAGCTACTGAGTGGGCTGTACCCCAAAATTTTGAGGTTGTACCCCAAAAAATACCCCAAATTTTTCCCATTACATATTGCTCGTAAAACTACATATTGTACTTTTAAGTGTCGTCAAACCACTACATATTGTGGTTTACGCCCCAACACAGGTAATGGGATTGGGTTCAAGTCCCGTCGCCTCGACCAACGTCGAAACTCGACTGTTTTGCAAAGAGAGTGCGTTTTTACGCACTCTCTTTGCTTTTTGTCGGTTTCTCCTCCTCCCCGAAAGCTCGCTTTCGGGGTTCCTCTTTTTTACAAGCCCTTTTTGCTTGTTTGGCTTTTTTGTTGCGTAGGACTCACAAAAAAACCAAACGTCGCTTTGGGGGCTGTTTGGCAGACTTCTTTTTACGGGATGTTGAATTTTGTGACGCTTCGGGAGCTTTCCTCCCTCGCTGCTCCGTCGCTGCCGCTCCTTGCAAGTCCCGTCGCCTCGACCAACGTCGAAACTCGACTGTTTTGCAAAGAGAGTGCGTTTTTACGCACTCTCTTTGCTTCGTTAAATTCCTGCATTATTTTATTTCTTCGAAGACAACGACATTATCAAAAGGCGTGACAAATGACGATTTTGAAACGCTTTCTCCCGAAACTGACAAAACATAGCTTTCATGATTACATTTGAGCAAAAATGTCCTGCACGGCGACGAAAGCGCGCCTGTAAAAAACGGTCTGAAAATTTTTTCTCCTTTACGCTTAAATTCGCTTTCTTTCCTCGTCCACAAGGCGCACACTCGCTCCGAAAAAGCACGCTCTTTTGCAAAAAAAGATTTTTCGCTCTCTGTTGCAATTCTGTTTGCAAGCGACTTTCCGAATTTTTTTTCATTGAAAAATTCAATATCCAAGCCTACCGAGCTGTCAGACACCGCCGCCGCGACAACATTGCCGCTGTGCGACAACGAAATATAAATCTTATCCGACTGCCATTTTCCGTTTTCATCTTTCCTTAGGTTCAAGCTATTTAAATCCATGCCCGACAAATCACCGACGGCAAGCTCCAAAAGCTTCCATACATAAAGCTTTTGCCTGCGGACATTTTCGTTTGTGCAGGCCTCGATTTCCTCCGCTCTCGGTGCGAATGATATATTTTGACTCCCACATTCAAAGGGATAAGACGACACATAAATATTTAAAAAAGCTTTTTTTTGTACCATTTCATCGATAATATAACAAAATTATACGTTGTAAAATATCAAAGACAAGAAAAAACCAACGAATTGGGGCGCGCTTGGCTTGCCGGCGCCGAAGGCGGGACTTGCAAGGAGCGCAGCGACGGAACAGCGAAAACCCCTTTTCGCGTCACATTATTTCTTTTCCAAACTGTCTGTACGGCAGACAAGCAATGCCTTTGGCGTTGCTTTGGTTTTTGCTTGCTTTAAAGGCAAGAAAAAAACCAAACGAGCCGGGGCGCGCTTGGCTGCTGGTGCCGAAGGCGGGACTTGAACCCGCACGTTGTTGCCAACAACGGATTTTGAGTCCGTCGCGTCTGCCATTCCACCACTTCGGCAATTTTTACCGTAAAATAATATCACAAATTTCAGAGCTTGTAAACTGTTTAACTTAAAAAAAACGATTTAAATGTTTTACGACAAAATTTTTTTCCATAAAAGAAAAAATGATTTCAAACCGCTCGACATTGCACTTTAAAAGTCTAAACTAAAAACGGAGAGGACGACTCAAAAAAATAAAAAGGAGCAACAACATGAAAATCAAAAACAGAATTACAAGGATTATAGAAGAAGAAAAGCTTTTGTCGGGCGACGACACATTTGACGACATTTTGCGCAGGCTCAAAAGCAATCCCGCTTATCTGCCGTCTTTAAGCACTGTGGTAAAAATCGCGGAAAAATACGATTTGTCGGCTGATTTTGTCCTCGGATTGACGGACTCTCCGACTCCGCTGTTAAACAAACTCGACACGGATTTTGTGTCTGTAAATCTGAAAAAATTTGCGCAGACATTTCCCACAAAATTTTATCTGCTCAAAAAGCTCGGATTGACGAAAGACTTTCCGTCCTTTTCCAATTGGCTCAAAGGCAAAAATTTGCCCGACATTTGCGGCTTTGTCAGGCTTGCGGAAAAATTGAACGTTTCCGCTTGCGAGCTTCTTAAAAGCGACTGATTTCAAAAAAATTTCCCGCTTGTTGCGGAGCGGGAAATTAACTGATTTCAACTATATGCTTTTATCGCCATACGGAAACGCGGCTCAAAAACTCACACGGCGGCGCAGGTACTTTCGGCGTCTTCGGGCGGGTTTAGCTCCGCATCGTATTTTTCGATATAACTCTTGCGCAGACACTTTGTGAAAGCATAAAACAAAACGGCGACAACCGTGCCGAGCACCCAGCCGATTGCCCATGCCCAACCCACGCCGGCAAAGCCCATAAACGGCGTAAGAACATAAACCAGCCCCACACGGAAAATAAGGTCGGAAAAGGTGCTTACCATAAAGCCCACGTTTCCGTTGCACCCGCGCACCGTCGCGTCGGCGTTAACTTTTACATTGACCACAAGATAAAAAGGCGCCACTATGCGAATATATTGGGCAGCCGACGACATGGCAAGCTCAACGTCCTCTCCCTGTGCCATAAACAAATTTATAAGCGGCTCGGTAAAAATAAGACACGCCGCGACAAACAGCGAAGCAATAACGGAAGAAATGACAAGCGACGAGCCGAAGCCCCGCTTTATCCGTTTGAACTTGTGCGCGCCGTAATTCTGCGACACGAAATTCGTAAGACCGCTTGCGCAGGTGCATATGCACGTGGTGCAGAAAACGACAAGCTTGCTGCCGGCGGTAAAACCCGACGTTATGCCGATGCCTTGCACTTGCGCAAGCTCGTTTATACGCACCTGCAAAATCAGATTGCCTACGGACACAAAGCTGTTTTGCAAAACTATCGGAAGAGAAAGCAGCAGCAAAAGTTTGAGCAAGCCGAAAGAATAGACCTTTTTGCTTTCATCCGATTTGAATTTGGACGCGCGCAAAAAGACAAAAATCAAAGTCAGAACGCAAGCGACTCCCTGCGCGATAAAGGTTGCCCAGGCTACGCCTCTGACACCCGAATCCTGCACCATAAAATAATCCAGCACAATGTTTGCGACGGATGAAAACACAAGGAATATAAACGGCGTTCTGCTGTCACCCAGCGCGGAAAAAATACCCGTGCCGAGATTGTAAAGCATGAGAAACGGCAGTCCGAAGTAATAGATATTGAGATAATCTATGCTTTCGCTAAGCGCTTCCTGCGGAGTTTTCAGAGCGGTCAGGATGAGGCGGCAGGTGGCAACTCCCGCCGTCGCAAGCAAAACGCTCAGTATCGCAAAAGAAATAAGCGCCGTGTAAATGGTCGTTTTTGTTTTGCCGTTTTGCCTTGCCCCGAAATATCTTGAAACAAGCACGGCGCAGCCTGCGTTTGCCCCCAAAGAAACAGCCATAAGTATGTTTACTATGGCGTTGGAGGCTCCGATAGCGGTCAACGCCGTCTGTCCTGCAAACCGCCCCGCGATAATCGTATCCGCCAAAGTGTACAGCTGCTGAAAAACGGCGCTGCCGAACAAAGGCAATATGTATTTTAAAAGCACTTTCCAAGGCTTTCCGACAGTCAAATCGGTGTTCATTCAAAATCCCTCAGCATTTCCGCCCCCTGTCCTTTCGGCAAAAAGCGGCAATTTTTTTTGACCGATAAATTATAATACTTTACGCTTGCGAATGCAATAAATATAAATAATTTTTCCGCATCGGGAGATAAAAAAACGGCGCAGATTTTTTAACCGCGCCGTGAAATTTACAATAAACCGTGCAATTCAAGCAAAAGCTCCTCCGTCTGAGACCAGCCGAGACAGGCGTCTGTTCTCGAACAACCGAAAACGCCGCCCTCGCAGCGTCCCTCTTTGAGATAACTTTCCAGCATAATACCTCCGCACAAAGGATTTTTAATGGCGTTTATCGCGTTTTCAGTCTGACGCAGATAATTTTTACCGCTGTTTGCGTGACTGCAATCAATCATGATAAACTTATTCAACTTGTTTTCTTTAAGAATCCGAGCAAATTCACCGACGCTTGCGCCGTCGTTGTTTGGACGCATAACGCCCGAGCTGTCGGAAAAGCCCCTCAAAACACCGTGACACAGCGCGCCGTCTGAAACCACCTCCCGTCCCCCGTCGAAAAAGCGGCGTTTCATGGCGATTGCCTGCAATGAAAACGCAAGAAGAGAGAGATTTCCCGCAAGGTTGTTTTTGACGCCTACGGCAACGTCGAGTCCGGAAGCAAGCCCTCTGAAAAAAGGGCTGTCGCACTGCCTCGCGCCTATAAAACAGTAAGAAACAATATCTCCGAAAAACTCAATCTGTTCTGCAAAAAGCAGCTCGTCCGCAACGGGAAGCCCCGTGCGTTCCAAAACCTCGACAAACATTTTTCGGCATAAAAAAGCGTTGTCGGAAAGGGAGCCGCCCTCCTTCGCGTCCATAAGCAAGCCCTGATAATCTTCTCCGTGCGTTCTTGCTTTTGCCACGTACAGCCTCGGCGTCAAAAACAGCTTGTCTTTGACTTTGTCGGCAACGCTTTTGAGTCTGACGCAGTATTCGACGGCAGCCTCCGGATTGTCCGCGGAGCAGGGGCCGCATACCACAAGCTTTCTATTGTCTTTTCCGCCTACTATGTCTTTTATTGTTTTGTCGTTGTCAAGCTTTGTTTTTTTTGCGGCGGCGGACAACGGAACGGCGCTCAAAAGCGCTTTCCTTGAAGGAGCGGAGCTTAAAACCGTCAACATTTATTTAAACGCCTCTGAAATTTCTTTCGCCAATCCCTGCGGCACGTACAAAGACACGTCCTTTTTGCATTTTATCAGCTCTCTTACAAACGTGGACGATAAATGAATATATTTTTCGTCCGCAGGCAGAAGCAAAGTTTCGATTCCGCACAGACGTTTGTTGAAATACGCCATATCCGCTTCAAAACAGAAATCCGAAGCGTTTCTCACCGATTTGATGATGCAGTCGGCGCCAACCTGCACGCAAAAATCCGCCAAAGCTCCCGCAAAGCTTTCCACTCTGACGTTGTTCAAATGACTTACCGCCTGTTTGAGCCAACGCTCGCGCGCGCTGACGGGCACAAGCAGCGGCTTTTCGGGATTGTATCCGACTACGGCGAAAACCTCCTCGCAAAGTCGGGACGAGCGCGTAATTATGTCAACGTGTCCGTTTGTAACCGGTTGAAAAGAACCCATAAACACCGCTTTCATTCTTCCTTTTCCTCCCTGTCTGAAATCTCTTTCTTTAAGCCTTCATCGCATAGTCCGCTTTCAAAGCGATAAAAGCTGAACTGACATTTACCCATTTTCTTTTCTCTGTATTTTGACAAGCCGCCTACTTTATCGGGCAGCTTGTCCTCCGGACTGTGCTCGCACACCGCGATTGCCCCGTCGTTGAGCCTGTCCGAATCGACCAGCGCTTTGAGAGCGCGGTAATAGAGATTTTGCTTGTAAGGCGGGTCGATAAACACCAAATCGAATTTTTCTCCGAGCTGCGCCGCCGCCGTCTCGAAAGGAGCCGTCAAAACGGGCGCGTCGCATCCGACCTTGTTGCAGTTTCGTTTTATCGTTTCGGTAGCGCGCCTGTCTATATCCGCAAAGACAATTCTTTTCGCGCCGCGGCTGTACGCTTCCAACCCCAAAGAACCGCTGCCCGCAAACAAATCCAGAACGGCGGCGTCGGGAACCTCCGTTTGAAGTATATTGAACAAAGTTTCTTTCGTCCTGTCCAGAGTGGGACGCATATCCGTGCATGGCGTTTCCAGCTTCCGCCCCTTGCACTTTCCTGCAATAATTCTCATATTACCTCTTTTTGTTTTTTCAGTATTTGTCAATGCAAAAAGTCTTTTTGGGACTCAGAAGCGGGCAGTCCGCGCCTCCTTGCCCGAAAATCCACAAAGTAAGCTTCTCTATGCCAAGACGCGGCAGTCCGTCGTGCGCGGGTACTTTCTCCACCGTTCCGTTTCCGCCGCATACCGTAAGCTTGTACGCCCCGTCGTTCAACGGGAAAAAATCGTCGCGCAGCAGAAAGGAAAACTCTCCGTCCCTGTCGTAGCGTATGTTTTCCAACGCGCCCTTTACGTCTATCAGCCTTGTCATGGCATATTCTTCCGCAGCGCCGTCGAAATCGGGGCACGTTTTTCCGTTTAGCTCCTCTACTCCGTCAAGAACCTCCGTGTCTCCGCACGCCTCCTCTATTTCTCCCGTCAAAGGCGAAAAAACAACGTATGCTTCAAGTCGGTTTTTTTTCACCGTGTAAGCGGTAAGATTGTCTACCGACCACCTTTCAAGCAATTCCTCATAGGTGTCCGCCTGTCTCACGATGTAACCTTGCCTGCCCGCGCAAAAGCGATTGTAAATTTTCAGCATATTCAAAGGCGTGCAGGGCATAATCTCCGTTTCGCCGTCCTTTCTGTATTTTATTTCTTTCCTCGATATTTTCGTATAAGTCACGAAACCGTATTTGCGATAATACGCATGACTGAAAGGATAAAGCGCGACGAATGTTTTGCCCTCGCTATAAAGCCGCTCGAATGCGGTGCGCATAACTGTTTCCAACAGGCGCATGCCCCTGAGTTCCCTGACAGTTGCGGCGGCTACAACAAACGGCATTTCAAACAGCTCCCCTCTCAAAAAAATTCTTCTGTCCAACAGGTGCAGCGCAGAAACCGTTTTTCCGTCGCGTATTAAAGCGACAACCTTGTCGGGAGAGGTCAGCTTTCGGAAAAAATAATCCACAAAGGCTTCCGAATCGTCAAAGCTCTGAGTGTAAAGCCGTCTCAATTCGAGGTTTTTGTCCATAATAAACACCGTTAGAGATTATTATACCACAATTCGCTCGGGAATACAAATTAAATTGCATCTAGCGCAAATCTGTGATAGAATAAGCGCGGAGAAAAAATATGAAACGATTCAGATACATTCTGCCAAAAAAATTCAAGACAGCCGCATGGATAGTGCTTGCTGTCTGGACGGTTATGATTTTTTACACGCTTTCGCGGCTTTTCAACCTGTTCGGTTTAAAGCCCTCCGCTCTCTGGCTTGAATACGTCACGCTTGCTCTTTCCGTTCTGCTGGTGGCGTTTATGATTGCTGCCTTAAACGTAAGCTATGTCGTAAACTCAAAAAATATCCGTCTTAATTTATTCTTTTTCGATATTCTCAAGGGAAAAATACTTATCGAAAACGCGAGGCAAATCGTGCTTGACAAAAAATACAACAGACTTTACCTCCTTACGCAAGAGAACTCGGAGCAGCCTGTCGTCACGCATATCAACATTGCGCAGCAGGACTTTACACCCTTTATCGACTGCATAAAAAAACTTAACGGAAACGTAATTTATACCGAAACGGAAGAAAATTAAAAATCCGGCTTTTGCCGGATTTTTCTTTTTTTCTCTAAAACGATTGCTTTCTGTTTTCAAGCTTGGACAAGGTTTTTTTCATGAATTTCTCGTCGTTGATTACGCACCGCTTGTGCGTCCCCTCGCCAATAAGCCCCGTTTCGTCGAAAGCCCTTACTTCAAACGTATACATATTGCCGTCGACGGAAACCAACTCGCACTCGGCTTTTACACGCATCCCCACAGGAGTGGCGGATACATGTCTTACGTTAAGCTCCGCGCCTACCGTACCGTATCCCTCGCTCAGATAAGGCTGCACCGAATGCTGACAGACGCCCTCCATAAACGCAATCATGGCAGGAGTTGAAAGCACGGGCAACAGACCGCTTCCGAGACTTGCCGCGGTGAGATTTTCCGTCACTTCGAATTGCTCGGTGTTTTTTAATCCTTTTTCTATATTCATATTTAACCTCTCGATTTCGATTAATTTTAAATAAAAAATTCCGAATTGTCAAGTCGATTTTTCTTATCGCACTTGTATTAAAAAACAAAATTTTGTTAATAATTTTATATAAAAATGCTTGCAAATTTTTTGCCGTGTGCTATAATACTTGCAATCGGAGGTAAAAATGAAAAAATCAATGTACAGCCTCATGTTGTCGGAGCAGGTTGTCGAAGCAATAGACCGACTTGCTTTGGAGCAAAACACAAATCGTTCCAGGCTCATCAACGAGATACTTGCGGATTATCTCTCTTTGGTGACGCCTGAAAAGCACATTGCGGACGTTTTCAGAAGCATAGAAAGTTTTTTCGACAGAACGGAGCTGATTGCCGCGCACGCGATGAACGACAATACCCTGTCCTTAAAAAGCTCCCTTGTATACAGATACCGCCCCACAATACGTTATGAGGTGGAGCTGTTCCGCACTCCCGAACGCAATATAGGTCAGCTCAAAGTAAACTTCCGCACTCAATCGCCCGACCTTATCGTTGGACTGACGGAATTTTTCAGACTGTGGGCGAGGTTGGAAAATACCTACGTTTTAAAGCTGTTTCCGGAAAACGCATTGAATTATACGCTTGACGAAACGCGGTTTACCAGAAGTCTGTCCGTGCCCGTCAACGCGCGTTACGACGCCGACGACTGTGCAAACGCCATTTCTTCCTACATCAAAGTTTTCGACGCCATGCTTAAAAAGCACTTGTCGGGAGCTTATTCCGATTTGACGGCTATGGAAAACGACTATCTTGCATATCTCAACAGCGGCGCATTGATAATCTGAATTAAAGGAGGTACACTATGAACGCTCAAAAACTTACGCAAAAAGCGCTTGAAGCAATCCAGACTGCGCAAAATATCGCAATAGAAAATCAAAACATACAAATTCTTCCCGAACATCTTTTTTACGCACTGCTTGACGGCGAGGACGGACTCGTAAACAATCTTTTCCGCAAAATGGGCAAAAATCCCGACGCTTTGCTTGCGGAAACCGACACTTTGATAAGAAAGCTTCCCGCCGTGTCGGGCAGCGGCAGAGAGCCTGACAAGGTTTATATCAGTCCCCTTACGGACAAAATTCTGACTGCCGCAGAAAAGCTCGCGGCAGGCATGAAGGACGACTATGTGTCCGTCGAGCATATAATGCTGTGTATTTTCGACTATGCCGAGGGCGCGCTTAAAGATATTTTCCGTGCGCACGGCATAACCAAAGACGGATTTTTGAAGGAATTGAAAAAGGTGAAAACAGACAGAATAACCAGCGACAATCCCGAAACCACCTATGATGCGCTCAACAAATACGGCTTCGACCTCGTTGAGCGTGCGCGCTCCAACAAGCTCGACCCCGTTATCGGCCGCGACGGAGAAATCCGCAACGTCATAAGAATCCTTTCCCGCAAAACAAAAAACAACCCCGTACTCATAGGAGAGCCGGGCGTGGGCAAAACGGCGATTGCCGAAGGTCTTGCGCTGAGAATAGTACGCGGAGACGTTCCCGAAGGGCTGAAAGACAAAACAATTTTCGCGTTGGATATGGGCTCGCTTATTGCGGGAGCCAAATTCAGAGGCGAGTTTGAAGAACGCCTGAAAGCCGTCCTCAACGAAATCAAAAAAAGCCAAGGCAAAATCATTCTTTTTATAGACGAGCTTCACACTATCGTCGGCGCAGGCAAGAGCGACGGTGCAATGGACGCGGGAAATCTTCTCAAACCCCTGCTCGCGCGCGGAGAGCTGCACTGCATAGGCGCTACCACTCTTGACGAATATCGCAAATACATCGAAAAGGACGCCGCGCTTGAACGCCGCTTTCAGCCCGTCACGGTTGACGAACCGAATGTCGAGGACACCGTTTCCATACTGCGCGGCTTGAAGGAGCGCTACGAAATTTTCCACGGCGTGTCCATACACGACCAGGCGCTGATTGCGGCAGCCACCCTTTCAAACCGTTATATAACCGACCGCTTTCTCCCCGACAAGGCAATCGACCTGGTGGACGAGGCGTGCGCGATGATAAGAACCGAAATCGATTCCATGCCGCAGGAAATGGATGAAATTTCCAGACGTATAATGCAGCTTGAAATAGAAGAAACCGCACTCAAAAAGGAGACGGACGAACTGTCGCGAAACAGACTTGAAGACATTCAGAAAGAGCTTTCCGACCTGAGAGAAAAATTCCGCGCCATGAAAGCGCAGTGGGAAAACGAAAAGAAGAGCATAAACGAGGTTTCCGACATCAAAGCGGAAATAGAAAAAACCAACGCCGAAATAGAGGCGGCTCAACGCAAGGCCGATTACGAGCTTGCCGCCAAGCTGCGTTACAGCAAACTGCCGGAGCTTAACGCAAAGCTCGCGCAGGCACAGCAAAACAGCGAAAGCAAGCATACCACGCTTTTGCGCGATACGGTAACGGAAGAAGAAATAGCCAAGGTGGTTTCCCGCTGGACGGGTATCCCTCTTTCAAAACTCATGGAGGGAGAAAGAGAAAAAATCCTCCACCTCGACGACGTTCTCCACAAGCGCGTTATAGGACAGGACGAGGCAGTAACCAAGGTCAGCGAGGCCATCATGCGTTCACGCGCAGGCATTGCGGACCCCAACCGACCGATAGGCTCCTTTATGTTTCTCGGTCCGACGGGAGTCGGCAAGACGGAGCTTGCAAAGGCGCTTGCAGAGTGTCTTTTCGACGACGAACACAATCTGATAAGAATAGATATGTCCGAATATATGGAGAAGTTTTCCGTCTCCCGTCTTGTAGGCGCGCCTCCCGGATATGTGGGCTATGAAGAAGGCGGTCAATTGACCGAAGCGGTAAGGCGCAAGCCCTACTCCGTCGTGCTGTTCGACGAAATAGAAAAGGCCCATCCGGACGTTTTCAATATTTTGCTTCAAGTTCTCGACGACGGCAGAATAACGGATTCTCAGGGACGCACGGTGGATTTCAAAAACACAATACTGATTTTGACCTCCAATCTCGGCTCCTCTTATATACTCGAAGGCATAGACGAAAAGACGGGAGAAATAAAGGAGGACGCCCGTTTTGAAGTGGAAAGACTTTTAAAAACAAGCTTCCGCCCCGAATTTTTGAACAGACTTGACGAAATCATCTTCTACAAGCCTTTGACTAAGGAAAACATAACGGGAATTATTGACATACTGATTTCCTCCCTGTCCAAGCGTCTTGCGGAAAAGCAGCTGAAACTGTCTGTTACCGACCGCGCCAAGGATTTCATTATCGAACACGGCTACGACCCCGTTTACGGCGCAAGACCGCTCAAAAGATATATTCAAAGCAAGGTGGAAACGCTGCTCGCGCGCGTAATGCTGAGCGGAGAGCTGAAACCCAACAGCACGCTTATAACGGACGCGGAAAACGGCGAACTCTCGGTAAGAGTCGAAAAATAAAAAATACCAACAAAAAACGGCTTTTTAAGCCGTTTTTTCTTTTTTTTTGATATATTATATCTGAAATAATAGTATGCAGATGTCGGAAATATTATCTTACGACTTTTTTTCCGAACAGCAATCTGAACAACGGACAAAGAAATTTAGGCAATCTGAAACAACATATTCTCATAGACATCCCCCTTTTCTTGGAATTATTACATTATATGTCCTTTGAGCTTTTTTTGTTACACGCCGCGCAATTTTTTTATTGTTTGCGCCATATCGTGCGACTTGAACACAGCGCTGCCCGCAACAAGACAGTCCGCCCCCGCCTGCACTGCGGAAGCCGCGTTTTTTTCCGATATACCGCCGTCAACCTGTATTCTTATGTTGCGTGTCCCCGCCAATTTCCTTGCAAGGCGTATTTTGTCCAATGCGCAGGGCATAAAGCTCTGCCCGCCGAAGCCGGGTTCCACACTCATAACCAATATCATATCCAAACCGTCGATAAACGGCGCGACGGCGTCGACGGGAGTTGCGGGCTTCAACGCAAGCCCTGCCTTTGCGCCGGCCTTTTTTATCGCCGCTATTGTTTGCGCAACGCTTTGCGCGGCTTCGACATGAAACGTAACTATATCCGCGCCGCACCTGACAAATTCCTCTACGTACCTTATAGGCTCGGTTATCATGAGGTGCACGTCAGTCACAAGGTCTGTCAGTCCCGATATGTCCGAAACCATTTTCTGCCCGAAGGTTATGTTAGGCACAAATACTCCGTCCATAACGTCGCAATGCACCCAATCGGCTCCGCATTGTTCAAGTCGTCTGACGGCGTTTCCCATGTCCGCAAAATCTGCGGAAAGAATAGAAGGCGAAATAACTGTTTTCATAAAATTCTCCGTGAATTAAAAGCGTTCTTCTTCCGCTTTTTTCAGCTGTTCAAAAAGCGCGGCGTATCTCTCGTACCGTTCCCCGTTTATCCGTCCGTTTGCGACGGCGCTTTTTACCGCACAGTCCGGCTCGGCCGTGTGCGTACACATATTGAAACGGCAAAGCGGCGCCTGCTCGGCAAAGTCGGGATAAAACAGCCCCAACTCAAACGCTCTTATTTCCTGCGTGTCAAGCAGAGAAAATCCGGGAGTGTCGATTAAGAACGTATCCTGTCCCGCGCCGAAAATCTCGCTGTGCCGCGTTGTGTTTTTTCCGCGCGCAATTTTTTCGGACAGGTCGCCCGTAGGCATATTTTCACCCGTAAGGAGATTGAGGAGAGTCGTTTTCCCCACTGCCGACTGTCCTGTCAGACACACCGTTTTGCCCGCCAAAGCCCGTTTCAAGGCCTCTACGCCCTCACCCGTCAAAGCGCTCACGCAAAACACCGTCGCCGCAGACGAATAATTGGACTTTATTCTGTCGCAAAAAGCGTCGTCGGAAATATCCTTTTTGTTGACGACGAACAACGGACTGACGTCCTGTCTGAAACAATTGAGAAGAATTTTGTCGGCAAGAAAAAGGTCCGGTTCGGGACTCGGCGCTACGAAAATCAACGCACAGTCCACGTTTGCCACAGGCGGGCGCACAAGACGGTTTGTCCGCGGCAAAACCTTTTCGATTGTTCTCTCCTTTTCGTCGAACAGTACGTTGTCGCCGACAATCACCTCGTCGCGCAGCCTGATTTTTTTGCGGGAAAACAACCGCATTCTCCTGCCGTCGCAGAAAACGTAAAACACTCCTCCCACGCTTTTGACAACCTTACCCGTTTTCAAAGCCGTTTTCCTCCAAATATCTCTTGCGCAGCTGCCCGCATGCGCCGTCTATATCGGCTCCCATTCTGCGTCTTAGCGTAACGGACAGCCCTAGATTTTGAAGACGGGCGGCGAAAGCCGCCGCCGCGGAGTCGCCCGTGCCTTTGAGTCTCCTTTCCCTGACGGGATTAAGTCTAATCAGATTTATATGCGCGGGAAATCCTTTAAGAAGCTCGGCAAGTCTTTCGGCGTCTTCGTCGGAATCGTTTTCTCCGCTTATAAGCGTGTATTCAAAATAAACCCGCCTGCCCGTCTTTTCAAAATAATACTTCGCCGCCTCCACGACCGAAAGCAGCGGATATTTTTTAGACACGGGCATAAGCTTTATACGCTTATGCTGAAAAGGCGAGTGCAGGGAAACGGTAAGGTTGACGGCAATTCCCTCGTCTGCAAGCCTGATTATCTGCGGGACCAAGCCGCAGGTTGAAAGGGAAATGTTTCTGTAAGACACGTTAAGCCCGTCGGGAGAATTTATAAGCCTTAAAAAACCGATTACGTTGTCGTAATTGTCAAGCGGCTCCCCGCTTCCCATAAGCACCACGTTTGTCACCGCGCGCCCCTCGCCGAGACCGCCCTCCTTCAAACGGTTTACCGCGACGACCTCGCCGTAAATTTCGCCTGCGGACAAGTTTCTTTCAAGACCGTTTAAGGTGCTTGCGCAAAAAGCGCATCCCATGCGGCACCCTGCCTGAGTGGAAACGCACAGAGTATTGCCGTACTTGTATTTCATGAGTACGCCCTCTACGACCGCTCCGTCGTTTAAGGCAAAAAGATATTTTTCGGTTCCGTCCTCCGAAACCAAACGCTTTATTATTTTTACGCCCTGCGCAAAATAATTTTCTTGAAGAGTTTCCCTAAACGCCTTGCTCTGGTCGCTCATTTCCGCAAAATCGCAGCCCTTTGCAAGCCACCTGAAAATCTGCTTGGCTTTGTAGGGCGGAATATCGAGAGCTTCCCGTATTTCTTCCGAATTGAAATCCGACAACAATTGCTTCATAAATCAAACAAGCCTCTTTAAGCGGGCGATAAAAAAGCCGTCGAAACCGTCTCTGAAAGGAAAAAACCGCGCAAACTTTTCCATGCCGCAAGCCGTGTCGACGGGCAGGTCGATTTTTTCCGCTGCGAAATTTTTGTTTTCAAGCAAAAAACCGTTGACCACGTCGTCGTTTTCCCTTTTAAACACCGTGCAAGTAGAGTAAACCAAAGAACCTCCCCTTTTGACATACCTTGCCGCAACGCTGAGAATTTTGCTCTGCAATGCCGCAAGCTCCTCCACGTCGCTTTCTTTTCTGAACAACTTTATGTCGGGCTTGGAGGACAGCACCCCGAAGCCGCTGCACGGCGCGTCGCACAGTACGCAGTCGAAAGCGTCCTCAAATTCCCGATTGAATACTGTGGCGTCGTTGAGAAAAACCTTGATATTTTTTACTCCCATGCGCGCGGCGTATTTTTCAATAAAATCGGTTCTGTGGGGATGTATGTCGCAGGCTACTATCTCCGCCTGAGGCGAAAGCTGCGCCGCCAGCACCGATTTTCCACCGGGCGCGGCGCAAAGGTCGAGAAATTTTCCGTTCCGCTTCAAAACGCAGGCAAAGACAACCGCCATGGAGCCTGCGCTCTGAAAAGTAAACAAGTCCTGCGGCACGCAGTCGAGTCTGCCCTTTACGAAATAACCTCCCTTGAACGGACCTTGTCTGAAACTTATTTGCCTGTCGGACAGCAGACTTTCAAAGTCCCGCAATTCTATACGAAAAGGATTGTATCTGACGTGTCCCCACGCTTCGTCCTGCCTGTAAGAAACGAATTTCAACGCCGTCTCCCTGCCGAAATCGTTTTCAAGACGCAAAGCCGCCCACTGCGGAAAGCCGTTTTTCAATGCGGCAGCTTTGAGTTCGTCCTCTCCGAAATTTATTTTCCCTTCTTTCAGGTCGTCCGTAGCGCGCCGCATGACGGCGTTTGCAAATCCTGCCGCGCCTCCCTTGCCCAAATTTTTTATCAGCGCAACCGTCTCGTTGACCGCCGCCGCCTGCGGAAGATTGAGCGCCTCAAAAGCGTAAAGCCCCATTTTCAGCGCTGTCGCAACCGAAGGCTTGACGGTTTTCGCATACAGCGACAAAATGTAATCGTATTTCAAAGCAAGCTCAAGCGTACCGTAAAACAGCTTTGTGACAACAGCCCTGTTTTTTTCCGAGCAGCATTTCAACGCGTTGTTAAGCTCAATCCCCGAAAAAGCTTTTTTTCTGAAAACGGCGTCGAGACACGAGTATGCGGCCAAAAAAGCTTCTTTCATTCAAATACGCACCCGTCGGTTCTGCGACCGTTGCAAAAACTCTTTATATCCATTTTTCTGCCGTTCTGCGGCTGCACTTCCAGCAGGGACAAAGCAACGCCGTCGCCGCACCTGACGAACACTGCCCCGTCGCGCTGAACAATCGAGCCTGCTTTGCCTTCAATATTTATATCCGCACGCACCTTCGCGGCAACGATTTTCAAACGCTGTCCGTTAAGTTCGCCGTATGCGCAGGGCGCGGGACTTAAACCCCTGATTAAGTCGTTTACTTTTTTTGCGGGCATGGAAAAATCGATTTTTTCCGTTTCCTTTGTTATCTTTTTGCAGTAAGTGGCGAGGCTCTCGTCCTGCGGCGTGAACACGGCGTTGCCCTTTTCCAAAAGAGTCAGCGCCTCGTCAAGCAGACGAGCACCCACGCGGGAAAGCCTTTCAAAAAGCCCGCCGAAATTTTCCTCCTCTCCGACAGGCACCTCTTCACTTAAAATGATATCGCCCGCATCCATTTTCTTTACGGTTCGCATAATCGTCACGCCTGTTACCGTTTCGCCGTTTATCAGCGCGCTCTGAACGGGAGAAGCTCCTCTGTAAGCAGGCAGCAGCGAAGCGTGGACGTTTATCACGCCAAAAGGCGCGAGCGAAAGAATTTCCTCACTTAAAAACTGACCGAAAGCGCACGTAACTATTACGTCAGGTCTCAATGCGCGCAACGTCTCCGCTCCCTCGCGGCTGACGCTGTCAAACTGAAAAATTTTCAGTCCCCTTTCCGCAGCGTAATTTTTGACCGCACAGCAGCTGATTTTGCCGCGATTGCCCGCCTTGTCGGGCTGACACACCACCGCGACTATTTCTCTGCCCGACTCAATCAACCGCCGCAATGAATTGACGGCAAAGTCCGGCGTACCGAAAAACGCAACCCTCATCAGCCGTTTTTGCTCCTTTTGTCTTTTTTGTTCGATTGCGACGGTTTGCTTTCAGGCTCCTCTATTTTGTCCGTGAAAAGTATTCCGTCAAGATGGTCTATTTCATGGAAAAACACTCTTGCAAAGTAATCCTCCGCTTCAAGCAGCCTTTCTTTTCCGTCCCTGTCGAAATATTTGAGTTTGATGTACTGAGGGCGGCGCACCAGCCCCCGTCTGTCTCCTACGCTAAGGCACCCCTCGTCGTCTACGCACTCTCCGCGCGTTTCCAGAATTTCGGGATTTACCACTTCAAAAATTTTGTCGTCGTAAACTATCAGCGCCGCGCGCTTCAACACCCCCACCTGCGGAGCCGCAAGCCCCAAGCCTTCGACGGCGGACAGCGTTTCTTTAAGGTCGTCGAAAAGCGCGGCAAGCCTGCCGTCGAATTTTTCCACAACTCTGCATTTTTTGCGCAGCAGCGGGTCTCCTTCCATCAATATCTTTCTCAATGCCATTTATTTCACCATTTTTGACGTCAACTCATGTTCTGCGGATTGACCTCCGCAAAAACCGTGACCTTCTTTTCGTTTTTGTCGCAAATTTCGTAAATTCTTTGCATAATCTCATCCGTCTTGCCGGCGGACAGACGCATAAGAATCTGAAACCTGTATTTTTTGTCTATTCGTTTTACGGGACAGCGCATTTTCTGCAAAAAAAGAAAATCCTCCCCGTACACGTTTTTCAACCGCTCTATTTCGCTGTAATGACGGTTTAAAAGCTCAATACACTTTTCTCCGTTTTCGTCGGAGTAAAGTAAACGCACTACAGTTGCAAAGGGCGGAAAGCCCGTTGCCTCTCTCAAAGCTATTTCGCGTTTGAAAAAGCTTACATAATCCTGACTTGCGGCAAGGCGCAGACAATAATGCCTAGGATTGTAAGTCTGCAAAACGACTTTTCCCGCCGATTTGTCCCGTCCGCTTCTGCCGGCGACCTGCGTCAACAGCTGAAAGGTTTTTTCCGCCGCCATGTAATCGGAATAATACAGACTTTGGTCGCCTTCGAGAATTCCTACCAACGTAACGCGGGGAAAGTCGTGCCCTTTTGCAATCATCTGCGTGCCCACGAGAACTGACGCTTCGCCTCTGCCGAATGCTTCGAGAATTTTTCTGTGACTGTCCTTTCCCTGCGTCGTGTCCGCGTCCATACGCAGCACCTTAACGTCCGGCAAAAAGCTCCGTATGTACTCCACTACCTGTTGGTCTCCGACGCGCCCCTGTCTGATAAAGGCGCTTTTGCACGCGGGACACGTTTTGAATAAACGAAACATTTTTCCGCAATAGTGGCATTTTAAAACGTCTTCATCCCTGTGATAAGTAAGACTGACGTCGCAGTTGGGACATTTTGCGACATACCCGCATTTAGAGCACATGACGAAAGAGCTGTATCCCCTGCGGTTCAAAAACAAAATCGCCTGATGCCCCTCTTCAACCGTCTTTTTCAGTTCTTCCTTGAGCTGTCTTGAAAAAAGCTCCTTGTTGCCCGCTCTGACCTCCGCCGCCATGTCTACAATGTCCACCTGCGGCAGCGGGCGGTTGTTTATTCTGTTTTTAAGCTCGATTAAGTTAATCTTGCCTTTGGATGCGTTGTAATAAGTTTTAAGCGACGGCGTAGCGCTCCCCAAAACAAGCGCGCAATCGTTGTAAGCGCGCCTGAACTCCGCAACCTCCTGCGTGTCGTATCTCGGATTGGACTCCGAAAAATAGCTGCCGTCATGCTCCTCGTCTATGATAATCACGCCGATATTTTTAAGCGGCGCGAAAATCGCACTGCGCGCGCCGACTGCAATCATTGCTTCTCCCGTTTTGAGTCTATGCCACTCGTCAAATCTCTCACCCGCAGACAGACCGCTGTGCAGCAGCGCGACCTTGTCCTTGAAACGGTTGCGGAAAAGCCGCATGACGTTGGGAGTAAGAGAAATTTCCGGCACAAGCATAACTGCCGTTTTGTTGTTTTTAACCGCGTCCTCTATCACGCGCATATAAACTTCTGTTTTGCCGCTGCCCGTCACTCCGTGCAGCAGATACACTCCGCTTGCCGATTCTATACGAAAGACGGCGTTTTGCTGCTCCTCGGTAAGTATGTGCGCGACGCTTTCAGACTCCAAGCCGCGATAAGGCGTGCGCCTGACGGTTACTTCACGGCTTGCGACAATACCTTTCTTTTTTAGCGCGTTTAGCGCCGCCGCGCCGTATTCCCTGCCGAGAATCTCCGAAAGCACTGTTTTTTCTTTTTGCAGACGCTCGATTATCTGCTTTTGCCTGAACGCGCCTGCTTTCAAAGAAGCTGCCGCCGCTTGAGCGTCTATTCCGTCGGCAAGAGAAATTTCCGTTTTGAACAGGGGCTTTACCCTGCCGTTGCGCATTTGGGCGGGTATGCACAGTCTCAAAGCGTCCACCTGCCGCAGATGGTATTTCTTTCGCATAAAATCGCACAGTTCAAGCAATTCTCGGCTCAAAGCGCAAAAATCGTCGAGAGGTCTGACAATTTCCTTTATTTTGCTTTCGTCAACGTCGCTTTCGCTCTTTTGACCTACGATAAATCCCTCTATCCTTTTGCTGCCGAAAGGCACTTCAACCCTGCAACCGATTTCGTATCCCTCTCCCCGATAATCGAATACCCTGTCGACCTGAGAGTTGGAAATATCCACTATGACCTCGTATATCACGCAAATGCCTCCGTAACCGAAACCGACCTGCGTTTGCGGATTTCAGCCAAAAAACTCATTTTACAAAACGCCTCAATCTGTCGAGAATAACGTCGGCGGCTGCCGATTTGCTCATCATCGGATACTCCGTCGCGCCCTCACTGTCTATAATCGTAATTATATTGGTGTCCTTGTCAAAGCCCGCACCCTCTTTCAAAATGTCGTTAGCCACAATCATATCCGCGTTTTTGGCTTTGAGTTTTGCGGCTGCGTTTTGCATCAGATTGTCCGTTTCCGCCGCAAAAACGCACAGGGCGGCGTTTCCTTTGTTTTTTCCCACGGCGGCGGCAATATCCGGATTTTTTCTGAAATTGACGGTCAGCTTTTCCGTTTTGATTTTATTCGGACTGAAATTTTCCGGCGCGTAATCGCACGGCGCCGCCGCTTTTATCACGGCGTCGTACTCGGGCGCTCTCTTTAAAACCTCGTCGTACATCTGCAAAGTCGTTTCGACGTTTATTATTTCAGCCGCATTGCGCGGCGCTTCAACCGTGTGCCTTGCCAAAATCAACGTGACGAAAGCGCCCCGTTCCGCGGCGGCACGCGCAAGCTCACACCCCATTTTACCCGACGAAAAGTTTGTGATAAACCTTACCGCGTCAAGCCTTTCGAGAGTTGCTCCGGCGGTTACGAGCACCCGTTTGCCCTCGTAGTCCCTTTTGGGACAAAGAATACGGCATACGGCTTCGCATATGGACTCCGGTTCAGCCATGCGCCCCCTGCCGTTGTCCCCGCAGGCAAGGAAGCCGCTGTCTCCGTCAACGACAGACACGCCTGTTTCTCTCAACAAGGCAAGATTCCTGACGAACGCGACGGACGTGAGCATACCTTCGTTCATGGACGGCGCAAGCAAAACGGGCGCCTTTGTGGCCATAACCGTGGTAGTCAGCATATCGTCTGCAATTCCGTTTGCGAATTTTCCCACAAAATTCGCCGTCGCGGGAGCAACGACAAACAAATCGGCTTTTTTCGCAAGCGAAATGTGCTCCACCTCCCATTCGGTCTGTCGGCGGAACATATCCGAAACGCACGGATTGTTGGACAACGTCTCGAAGGTAAGCGGCCGAACGAACTCGGTCGCGTGCTCCGTCATAATCACGTGCACGTCTGCGCCCAACTTTCTCAATCTGCTCACAACCTCACAGCTCTTGTATGCGGCAATCCCTCCGCAGACGCCTACGACGACTGTCTTTCCTTTAAGCATATTCAATCCTTGACTACTTTTATTTTTCCCTCGTCCAACTCCTCGGCGGCATAGGAAATAGTCTTGACGTTGGTGGCTATTTCGTCCTGATTCTGCATGATATTCAACTCTTTGGCGCGCTTTGCCACTATCGTGCAGAGAAGATATTTGTTGCCCGCTTTCTGAGCGACTTCGTCAATCGGAGGTCTTGTAATCATAATCTGTTTTCTCCTTTATTTTAACGGTAAAACCCGTAAATTTACTTTATCGACGGCTGTTTAAAATTTCTATTATTTCCTCCACAGCCTTGTCAAGCTTGTCGTTTATCACTACGTAATCGTAACGGTTTAAATTTGCCGTTTCCTTTTCGACGCGCGCAAGTCTTTCGGCTATCTGCTCGTCTGATTCGGAATTTCGTTTTTTAAGCCGCTCCTTCAACGCCTCGATACTCGGTGGCGCAAGAAAAATAAGGCGGCAGTCGGGATAGTTTTCTTTGACCTGCAACGCTCCCGCAACGTCTATTTCAAGAATCACGTCCTTGCCCTCGCAAAGCCTTTCGACAACGAATTTTTTCGGCGTACCGTAATAATTGCCGAAATGTCTGTCATACTCCAACAGCGCGCCGTCGTTTATCATCTGCTCGAAACGCGACCTGCTGACGAAAAAATAATGCTCCCCGTCCTTTTCTCCGTTGCGCGGAGGACGTGTGGTTGCCGAAACGGAAAACACCGCTTGCGGCAAAAGCTCTCTTATTCTGTCGCAAACCGTTCCTTTTCCGGCTCCGCTCGGTCCGGATATAACAAACAGACGTCCCTTGTCATCAGTAATCATATTCGCGTCATCAACCTTATTCTATATTCTGAACCTGCTCTCTCAGCTTTTCGATTTCGTTTTTGAGTTTGAGTCCGTATTCCGTCAAACTCAAATCGTTGCTTTTCGAGCAGATTGTATTTGTTTCCCTGTTGAACTCCTGAATCAAAAAGTCCAATTTTTTGCCGCATTCTCCGCCCTGCGCCATAATTTTGCGCGCCTGCGCGATATGACTTGCAAGCCTTTCGATTTCCTCGTCTATATTGCTCTTGTCGGCAAAAAACGCCGCTTCGTTCAACAGACGCGCCTCGTCGACTTCCACCGAATTTCCGACAGCTTCCCTTATCCTTTCGGCAAGCTTTTTTCTGTACTCGGCGGCGACAAAGGGCGCGCGCGCCTTTACCGACAGGAGAACGTTTTCTATTTCGTCGATACGTGCGTTCATGTCCGCGGCAAGCCTTGCGCCCTCCGCAACCCGCATTTCGTCAAGCTTTTCCGCCGCTTCCGCAACCGCCTCACTCAAAAGAGCCTCCAAAATTTCGGGAGCGTCGTCGTCAAAGGTAACGGTGACGACGTCGGGAGTTTTCATCAGCGACGTGAGTTGAAAATCGTTGATTAAGTCAAACTCGTTCTTTAAAAGCTCGGCGCAATCCAGAATGCCCTTGGCAAGCTGCAAATCGGCGTCAACCCGCTTAGGTCTCAAGCCGTTGTCGGCATAGGTCAAAAACACGTCCACGTGTCCCCTGACTACGCGCGCAGAAACAATCCTTCTTATCTTGTCCTCAAAAGCGGCGAAAGCTCTCGGCAGCTTGAAATTGAGGTCTAAAAATCTGTGGTTGACCGCTTTGAGTTCTACGACGATTTTGCGCCCCTCTTTTTCGGCAAAAGCTCTTCCGTATCCCGTCATGCTTTTCATTTATGTATTTTCTCCGTCATGCTGTTCGTTAAGAAAAAATCCCGCCGCGCGGTATATGTCGTCCTCCCGTCCGCGCCTTGCCATAATCATAAGCCCTACGGGCAGTCCCCTGCCGTCTAAGCCGCACGGCACGCTCAAAGCGGGTATGCCCGTCAGATTGCATACAATGGAAAACAGGTCGGAGGTAAAACCCTTTTCGTTGTCAACCTCGGCGTCCTTTCTCTGTGCGGCAAGCAAGGTCGTGGGACTCAGTATCACGTCGCACCCCTCGAACACTCTGTCGATAAACGCGTTGACCTCAGCCCTTACCCTTGCAGCCTTTTCAAGCGGCGCGCGATTTGTGTCGTTCAATATTTTCAGTCCGTAGCCGATACGCTTGTTGACTTCCTTTCCGCATTTTTCCAACACAATGCTCAAAGGATGAAGCCTGTTGAAACGACGGAAGCTCTCGACGGCCTCGGTGCTGCACAGCACCGTATAAGTCTCGGCAATGTCCTTTGAAAAGGAAAAACTCAACCCCTGCATGGACAAGCCGTCCTGCCTGAACGCCTCCACAGAGGCAAAATAGAGCCTCAAAACGTCATCGTCCGCAAAAGCGTTGTTGAAATCATCGAGAAAAGCTATTTTAAGACCTCTTTCCGCACCGTTTAAAAAGCAATTTTCAAAGCTGCATTTTTTCTCGCTCAAAACGGAAAAAAGCAACGCGTTGTCGCGCGCGCTACGCGTAAGACACCCCACATGGTCAAGCGTTTCGGAAAGCGGAAACATACCGTCTCTCGAAACCGAATTGAAGGTGGGCTTCAAGCCGCACACTCCGCAATTGGCCGCAGGCTGTCTGATCGAGCCTCCCGTATCGGAGCCGAGCGCGCCGAGCACGCTGCCCGCCGCAACCGCCGCCGCGCTGCCGCTGCTGCTGCCTCCCGCGCTGTAATCCTTGTTGTAAGGATTGGAGACCTCGCCGAAAGCGGTGTTGGTGCCCGTAAAGCCCATGGCAAACTCGTCCATATTGGTCTTTCCGAAAATTACGCCGCCCCCCTCGCGCAGCTTTTTGACCGCGCCGCAGTCCTTGCGCTCTATCGTATTGGATTGGAGAGATTTTGACGCGCATGAGGTGGGCAAAACCTCCGTCGCCATATTGTCCTTGACGCCGACGGGAACTCCCGCTATCGCGCCCGCATCCTCTCCGCTCCTGATTTTCTCATCTGTCTTTGCCGCCTGCTCCAAAACATATTGCTCGTCTATGACGACAAAAGCGTTCAGTCCGGCAGTCTTTTTTGCAACCTCGAGACAATGTCGGTTAAGCTCCGACGCGCTTATTTGTCCGTTCCTGATTGCGGCGGCGGCACCGCAAAGCGACAGTTTGTCGTAATTCAAATTAATAAACCTCCGTCACAACGCTAAATTATATTATAACACCTTCCGCGTCCGAATTTCAATTGCTTTGAAGCATCTCGATAAATTTGTTTTCGTCTATTATCTCTATGCCGAGCTTTTCGGCCTTTTCCAGCTTGCTCCCCGCCTCGCTTCCCGCTATCACCAAATCGGTCGAGGCGGATACCGACGAAGAAACCGTACCGCCCCTCTCCTCAATCAGCTCGGAAGCCTTGCTTCGCGTAAAATTTTCCAGACTTCCCGTAAGCACGACGCGCTTGCCGGAAAAAGCTCCGCGCACGGTTTTGTTTTCATAATGCGGGTCGATGCCCTCCGCTTTTAGCCTGTCCGTAAGCGCACCGTTAAACGGCTCGGAAAACCACTCCGTTATGCTTTCCGCAACTATTTCCCCTACGTCGTCTATTTCCAAAAGCTGTTCCTTTGTCGCCGCGCGCAGTGCGTCCACGCTGCCGAATTTCTCCGCAAGCTCCTTTGCCGTAACGCTGCCCACATTGTCTATACCCAGCGCATAAATGAAATTTGCAAGCTTGACGTCCTTGCTTTTTTTGATTGCATCCACAAGCTTGGACGCCTTCTTGTCTTTGAACTTGTCCAGAGTTTTTATTTTTTCCTCGTCGAGCGAAAACAGGTCCGCGGGAGAACGCACGCCGATATTCATAAACTGTCTTGCGGTTTTGTCTCTTATGCCTTCTATATCGAAGCCGTTTTTGCTGCAAAAATGAGTGAGTCTGCCCTCGACCTGCTTGGGGCAGTCCGACCGATTCGGACAAAACAGGTTCGCCCCCCTTTCCTCAAGCCGCGCCCCGCACGAGGGACAGAACTCGGCTTTTTCTACGGGAACGCTGTCGGGAAACCTTTCCGCAATGCCCAGCACCTCCGGTATGACGTCGTTGCTGCGGCGCACGTAAACGTCGCAATTGACGCACAGCCCTTTGCGCTCGATGTCTCCGGCATTGTTTAAAGTGGCTCTTTTTATCGTCGCGCCGCACAGCTCCACAGGCGAAAGCAACGCAAGCGGCGTGATTTTGCCCGTGCGTCCTACCTGCCAGCCGACGTCCAGAAGGCGGGTGACAACCTCCTCCGCCTTGAATTTGAAGGCTATCGCCCAGCGGGGAAATTTGTCGGTGTATCCGAGCTTTTCGCGCAAGGCAAAATCGTTTACCTTTACTACCGCGCCGTCGATAAGAAAATCGTATCCGTCCCTTTCGGAGTCGATTCTTTCTATGATTCTTTTTATCTCGTCGAAACCGTTTGCACGCTCGAAAACGTGATTTGTGGCAAAGCCGTTGCTTTTCAAAAAGTCCACAAGCTCCGTCTGTGAGGCGGCTACGTCTTCTTCGCCGTAGCCCGCAGAGTAAAACACCGCGTCAAGTCTTCTCGACGCAGTGACCGACGGATTGAGATTCCTTATTGCTCCGGCGGCGCCGTTGCGCGCGTTTTTCAACGGTTCTTCGGGATTTTGACTGTTGTAGCTTTTAAGCGCGGAAAGGCGCATTATCCCTTCGCCCTGAAACTCCGCCTTGCCCTTGAAGCTTATGGACAGCGGCAGCGTCCTGATTGTGCGCACCTGTTCGGTAACGTCCTCGCCCTCCGTCCCGTTGCCGCGCGTAGCCGCGCGGACGAATTTTCCGTCTTCGTAAGTCGCGTTTATCGTCAGTCCGTCGTATTTAAGCTCCACCGTAAATTCGACGGGACCGAAAGACGTTTCGATTTTGTTTACCCACTCCCGCAACTCGCCGAAGCTCTGAGCCTTGTCCAGCGAGTACAGTCTTTTGAGATGCCGATAGCGTTCGAATGCTTTGAGAGGCTCTCCCCCGACTCGTCTTGTCGGAGAGTCCTCCAATACTACTCCCGTTGTCTTTTCCAAACGGACAAGTCTGTCGTAAAGCGCGTCGTAGCGTTCGTCCGAAACGGACGGATTGTCCAGCACGTAATATTCTCTCGCCCACCTGTTGAGCGTGTCCGCAGCTTCGCGCATTTCGATAAGCGCGGCTTCTGTGTTTCGGGGTTTTTCCGTCATAAAATCTCCAACGGCGCGATTTTCAGAGAAAGCGTCTTTTTGCCCACCGCGTCGAAAGCAACGTCGGCGTTTCCGTCCTTTACGTCAAGTATTATTCCCCTGCCGTAAATTTTGTGATTTACCTTCATGCCGACTTTGAATTTGCCAATCTGTTCTCCCGAAAGCGGCGTTCTCAAAGGCGCTGCGCCATGTCTGTTTGTTATGTATCCGCCGTTTTCGTCGGATTTGCGTTCCTCTGCCTTTTCGGGACGTACAAACTCCTCCACCTCGCGCAAAAATCTCGAAGGATACGTTTCCTTGCGCGAGCCGTTCAAAAATCTGCTTCTCGCCCTCGTAAGATAAAGTCTGTTGCAGGCGCGTGTGACTGCCACGTACATCAGCCTGCGCTCTTCCGCCATCTCATCGGCTTCGAATACGGCGCGGCTTATCGGAAAAATTCCGTCTTCGAGACCTATTACGAAAACGACCTTGAATTCCAGCCCCTTTGCCGCGTGCACGGTAGCCAGACTCACGCAGTTGTCCGAAGCGTTGAGCTTGTCAAGGTCTGATTGCAGGCTGACCGATTGCAGAAATTCCGAAATGCCCGCCTGCGGATTGTCCTTGCAGAACTCCTCGACCGCTGAAACAAATTCGTCGATATTGAGCACGCGGTTGATTTCCGCCTCGGTCTTTTCCTCGCAGGCGCGCAGGTGTGTAAATTCCACCATGCTGCGCACAAAACGATCAAGGGGCATTTCCATACTCATGCGTTTAAGCTCGTCAAGCAATCCCGCAAACTCCCTGAGCTTGATTTTGGCGGCGCTGCTTATTTCGGCGGCGGAATCCGCTCTTCTCAACGCTTCAAGCATACTTATATTGTTGACGGACGCAAAGCGTTTCAACCTCTCCACCGTCGTGTCTCCAATCCCGCGACGCGGCGTGTTGATAATCCTGAACAACGCCTCGTCGTCGCTTTCGTTGTCCAAAATCCTAAGGTAAGCGGCGGTATCCTTTATTTCCTTTCTTTCAAAGAACTTGAAGCCTCCGAAAACCTTGAAAGGTATGCCGTATTTCAAAAACTCCTGTTCAAAAACACGGCTTAAAGCGTTTATTCTCATCAGCACGGCAAAGTCCGAATACGTATACTTGCCGAACGAAACAAGATTGCTTATTTGCTGAACTACGTAAGCGGCCTCCTCGTTTTCGCTGTAAGCGGTGTATGTTTCGACGCGTACTCCGTCCTCGTTCTGCGTCCAGAGCGTTTTCTGAAAACGGTTTTCGTTGAGCGAGATTATCTTGTTTGCCGCGTCGAGGATTTTCTTTGTGGAGCGATAATTCTGTTCCAGCTTGAAAATTTCCGCATCGGGGAAATCGGTACGGAATTTGAGCAGATTGTTGGCGTCGGCTCCCCGCCAGCCGTAAATCGATTGGTCGTCGTCCCCCACAACGAATATGTTTCTGTGGGTGGCTGCAAGCATTTTGAATATTTCATACTGAACGCGGTTGGTGTCCTGAAATTCGTCTATGCTGACGTAAGAATATCTCCGTTGATATTTTTCAAGCGTCTCCGGAAACTCCCTGAACAGACGGTACACGTTGAAAAGCAAATCGTCGAAATCCATGGCGTTGGACTCGAAAAGTCTCTTGTTGTATTCCGTCATTATTTTGTAAAGTTTTTCCCCGTCGTCCGACGCGCCGAGATAATCCTTTTCGTATTCCTCCGCGGAAATACCCGAATTTTTGCAGGCAGAAATATGATAAGGAGCGCGCTTCAACAGCTTTTCGTCGTCAAAGCCCAGCTCCTTGAACAGTCTTTTTAAAACTCTTTCCGAATCATTGTCGGAATATATTGAAAAATTGCGGCGATAGCCCAGCTGCTCGCCGTCCATTCTCAAAATCAGGGCGCACATACTGTGAATCGTGCTAATCGTCATTCTGCCCGCCTGAGGGGTGCGCGCGTACAGCCTTTCGCGCATTTCGTTTGCCGCTTTGTTGGTAAAGGTAATCGCCAATACGGAATACGGATTGACTCCGCTGTCCACAAGGTTTGCAATCCTTTCGGTAAGCACTCTCGTCTTTCCGCTGCCCGCCCCCGCAAGCACGAGCACGGGTCCCTCCAAACAATTTGCGGCAGCCTGCTGCTGCGCGTTCAATTTCAATGCCATTTTGTTCTCCGTTTTAATTAGCTTCGTCGCTCAATCCTATGTTGACCTTTTTGGTAAAATACGGCTTGCCGATATTTTCGTAATAATGCACCAGGGCGCTGCAATTGAGGAAATAGGTCGCCACATAAAATACAACGAAGCACAGACACAGCGCAAGTATTATGTTATTTAAAATAAACACCAGCGCAAAGCAGACGGCTGCGCAGACGGCGATTATTATCAGATTGTTAAGAAACAGCCACCAGAAACCGTCCAGCGAGGTTTTCAGTCCGTCTTTAAAGGCTTTTGTGATTTTCTCTCCCGTAACCAGCCTGCACGGCAGCCAGAAAGCAAAAATATTCACCCTTATCGCGCACAGCACCAAGGCGAACAAAATAGAGATGACCGCGCCTGCAATGCCTATATTGACAAAAAACAGAAGCGCGCTTCCTATGACCGCCGCGACAATTACGATATCAATCACGACTCCGGCAACCATTCTCAAAAAGTTGTACCACAGCGAATTTACGAATTGACGGAAATAAGACCACGTATAAAAGCCGCTGTTGTTTGTGGACATGAATTTGTTGAGACAGTAAAGCGTAGGCAAATCGGTCATGCCCGACAGAAAATAGAGCAGAGTCGTCGCCACCACGAAAAGCACGACGGAAAGCGCGAGGTTGCTTGCGAAATCGGGCACAAGCTCGAAAAAGTCTTTGATTGTCCCGAAAAACTTTTCGATTGCTTCGCCGAGATCGGCTCCGGAAATTTCGCCGTTGAACAAATCGAAAATGCCGTTTATCATGCCGGAAAACGCGTCCAGAATCCCCGCCTCCGCGACGGCGCCGCTGACAGCCACGAAAAAATCCGAAACTATCAGCGAAAAAACCGCAACTATAATGCCTACCGTAAAAATCTGAAACAAAAAACCTTTTACGAAAACCGCCCAGTTGACGGCGGCAAGCCTGACAATTTTTTTGCTGTGCATCAAAACCCTCCCGTCAGTCGAAAATAAGAGTTTTCAAGTCTTTTCTCGACGCTTCGGTATAATCGATATAATTTCTTATTGCGTATGTGGGAACAAACAAAAGCCACCACAAATAATTGAGCGCGCGTATGGCATACAAAAGTATGTGTATCGGAATATTTCCGCTCAAAAGCATCGTGACAAGTTTAAGCAGCTGCAACGCAAGCCCCGACAAACACGCCGTGAGAGCAAAAACGCCCACAAACCGCTTGAAATGCTGAGCAACCAGATGTATCGAATAGCTCGCCGCAAATCCGAAACGGTAACCGTCGCAGAACATCGAAGGCACCGTCAGCAGCAAAAAGCAAAATCCGACGATAAAAACGGCGTAAATGACGACGGTTGCCAAAACAGACATGCCGAAAGCCCACCAGCCGTTCATAATCCGCGAGTTGAGCAATATAAAACTGCTCAGCGCAACCATGCACAGCTCGTAAAACACAAGCATAATTAGGGAATAGAAAAAAACGTTGTAAGCGCCGGACTTCATCATGGACATCCATTTGAAGGGTTCCTTTACGCCGAGTCTCATATGCCTTTCTATATGCGCGACGGTAAGCGAAAATCCGAGCATCACCACAATCGCGGTAACAAGCCAAAACCACACCTTGCTAACGTTCCAATCCGCAAATCTGTCGAAATTGATAATCGACACCTTTGCGTACAGGTCGGAAAAAAAGTCGGAGAACTTAACCGAGCCTGTCTGAGCCGTCGTCTTTGCCATTTCCGCCAACAAATCGAAAGCCCCAGTTTCACGCTGAAAAACTGTCAGCAAAACGACGGGAAGCGCCACTATCGGAAGCAAAAAGAAAAAATTTCTCGCTATATATGCAAAAGTGTTGTCCGAAGGTTTTTTCATAATCCTTTTTACCGTATTGATGATTATACCACAATGCGACTGATTTTTCAACAAATGAAAGCAAATAGTTGATTTATTATTCCCCTTTTCCCGCTTACGGAGTCAATTCACAAAAGACGTTAAATAACGCATACATTGATTTTGATTGCGTTTTGAAGCGCTTTTGCCTTTTTTCGGTATACCGACGCGCAAATTTGTGCTATAATTAAGCGAAATTCTTTCGCAAACGACAAAACGGAAAAGGAGGAAAACTTTAATGGAAGAAATAATAAACCTGATTGCGGAAAAAAAGTTTTCTCTCGTGACCGAAATCCTCGACGAGACAAATTCCGTAGATATCGCAAACTTTCTCGAAACGCTTGACAACGACAGGCTTCTGATTGTTTTCAGGCTGCTCAAAACGGACGCTGCGGCGGAGGTGTTTTCCTACGTTTCACCGGAAAAACAGCGCGAAATAATAGAATCCACTTCCGACAAGGAAATCACCTCCATAGTAAACGAGCTTTTCATAGACGACACGGTAGACATCATCGAGGCGATGCCGGCAAACGTGGTCAAAAAAATACTCAGGTCCGCAAAGCCGGAAAAGCGCGAGCTGATAAACAAATTTCTCCGCTATCCCGACAAAAGCGCCGGCTCGATAATGACGCCCGAGTATCTCGACCTCAGGGAGGGCATGACGATAGAGCAGGCGCTTGCGCGAATCAGAAAAATCGGAGAATACAAGGAAACCATAAACGTCTGCTACGTCACCGACCCGACAAGAAGGCTTAAAGGCGTCGTATCAATCAAGGATTTGCTCTTGGCGCAGCCCGACACAAAAGTAGACGAAATTATGACCGTCAGTATAGTTTCGGTAGACACGCACACGCCTCAGGAGGAAGCGTCCCACACAATCAGAAAATACGACCTTATTTCGCTGCCTGTCGTTGACGGCGAAAACAGAATTGTCGGCATAATAACCATAGACGACATTCTGGACGTCATAGACGACGAGGCGACCGAAGACTTTGAAATTATGGCGGCAATCACGCCTAACGATAAGCCGTACTTGAAAACGAGCGTCTGGAAAATCTGGCTCAACCGCGTGCCGTGGCTTCTTATACTCATGATTTCCGCCACGTTTACCGGTCTAATCATCAACGCCAACGAAGAAACTCTCAACATGCCAATCATAGGTATTATTCTGACGGGCTGTATTCCGATGCTTATGGACACGGGAGGCAACGCGGGGAGTCAGGCGTCCGTCACCGTCATACGCGGCATTGCTCTCGGAGAGGTGCAATTCAAAGACACGTTAAAGGTAATCTGGAAAGAACTGAGAGTATCGTTGCTTCTCGGCATTACGCTGTCAGCAGTCTGCTTCGGAAAGCTTATGCTCATAGACAAGCTGTACGCCGTCGAAAACGGCTACCTCATTGCCGCCGTAGTGTGCGTAACCATGCTCGTCACCGTCGTAATCGCAAAAATCATAGGCTGCACTCTGCCGCTGATTGCAAAAAAATGCCGGCTTGACCCCGCGGTTGTGGCAAGTCCCTTTATCACCACTATCGTAGACGCCGTTTCGCTCATGATTTACTGCGGTATCGCGGTAGCCGTTCTCGGCAAAATCTATACGGGTATTTAAGAACTTAAAAACTGTGATGTTATTTGTTTTGTTTGAAAATTGTTGAAAACAGACGGCTTTGACTCAACTTCCATAGGATATTTTCAGATAAACTCAGCGCGCTTTACTTTGCAGGCAAGACAAGCGCGCTTTTTTATTTACTTTGCAAGCCGTTTGTTTTATAATGTCCAAAAGACAAAAGGTAATTTAACGGTTAAAAGAATTATGAATACGCCTGAACTTGAAACAAACAGACTGATATTGAGAAAATTTTCGCAAGCGGATTTACCTGCGTTGTTCAAAATACTCGGCGACGAAGACGCAAACACCTTTTTGCCGTGGTTTGTATTGAAAGACTTAAAGGAAACCGAGAAATTTTATAACGAAAGAATTGCAAACGAATACCGAAAAGAAAGCGCTTATTTTTATGCTGTTTGCTTAAAACAAGATAATATACCTATCGGATATATAAAAGCAAGCACAGAAGAAAGTTATGATTTCGGATATGCTCTCAGAAAGGAATTTTGGCACAACGGGTTTGTAACGGAATCGGGACGGGCTGTTATCCAACAGTTGAAAAAAGATAAGATTCCGTACGTTACCGCTACTCACGATATTAAAAATCCCCGAAGCGGTTATGTAATGCAGAAATTGGGTATGCAATATAGGTATTCTTATGTAGAGCAATGGCAACCGAAAAATATCACCGTTACGTTCAGAATGTATCAGTTAAATCTCGACGGAAACACCGACAGAGTTTACAAAAAATATTGGGAGACGTACCCGACGCACTTTATAGAAAAAGGCTTGTAAATTCCCGCTATTAAAAGGAGCGATGAATAGTAAAATTCAGCGCTCCTTTTATATATGCGTAAACCGCTGTTTCAAACCGCCCTTTTTTTAAGCCAATCTGTAATCGTTTATTTCCAACATAAACTCGAAGCCGAGATACTCCGCCGCCTTTTTGCACATTTTCATTCTGTCGAGAAATATCTCAAAATAATCCATCGCCGTGCATATGCCCGTATCTATCTGAAACAAAAACTTTATCTGTCCGGCGTCCTTGTCTATGGCAATATCGCTCATTACAACCGCGTAATTGACTCTGTCGTGTATGTCGTCCTTGTCTACCAATCCGTCTTGACTAATTTTCAGCTTTCTCACCCGCGTGCGGTGCACGTCCGACTTGTCCGCCAAAATCAGTGCCGCAGAAAGCTTGCTTGCGACCTGTCCCGTTTCCTCGTCGTGATTGCCTATTGCCTCCATGACGCGGGCTGCGTCCGCATAATTCATACCCTTTTTTACAAGCAGCGTATAGGCAAGTATGGCTCCGCTGTGGGCATGGTCCTTGCGATTGACGCAATTGCCTAGGTCGTGGAGAAAACCCGCTATTTTGCCTATTTCAATCTCCTTTTCGTCGCAGCCCACCGCGGCGAGTATTTTTTCCACTCTCTGACAAACTATGGAAACGTGCCTGAAACTGTGTTCGGTGTAGCCCATGGCGTCCAGCTGATTGTCCGCGCAGTGCAGCAGCGCTTTTATTTCCCTGTCTTTTTTTAACGTGCCAAGCAGCATATCTCGCTCCCCTTTTCGAGCTTTGAACCAACGCGGATTTTTTCTCCGTTTCCGCGGCGTCCTTTTAGAAAGATATGTCAATTATGGAAAAAAAGTTACCTTTTTATACGAAAGAGGGAGCTTATTTAAGCTCCCTCTTTTAAATTTTGCTTTCAGTCGGTCAGGTCTTTCATGCGCGCAGAAAGCTTGGCTTTTAACTGCTCGAACTCCGACAGCTTGCGCTTTTCGGCTTCCACAAGCTGCGCGGGCGCCTTGGCGACAAAGCCCGGATTGGACAGCTTGCCTTTGACGCGGTTTATTTCGGCGTCGGCATTTTCCATCTCTTTTTTAAGCCGCAAAAGCTCCTTTTCCGTGTCAACCATATCCCCCAGCGGCACGCGCACCTCACCCGCAGAACAAATGACGGAAACGGTTTTTTGGGCTTCGTCGAAACGGTCGGTAAAGGTCACGCTTTCGGCGTTGGTAAGCCTCTGAATAAACAAACCCGTCGTTTTTACGCCGTCGTCGGCCGTTTTGACAAACAGACGGATTTTTTTGGAGGGCGGCACTCCCATTTCGGCGCGGAGATTTCTCAGCTTAGCCACCAACTCCTTGAGCTTTTCCGTAAGCTCGGCTTCTTGCTCAAACTCGATTGAATCGGTTTTTTCCGGATATTTTTCCAGCATAATGGTTTCCGAATGTACGGGCATATTTTTGTAAATCTGCTCGGTGATAAAGGGAACGAAAGGATGCAGCAGCTTCAAAACGGCGTCGAGGCAATAATTGAGAGTAGACGCCGCGGCAATTTTTGCCTCCTCGTCGCCGCCGTTCAAAACGGGCTTGGTAAACTCGATGTACCAGTCGCAGAACTCGCTCCACACAAAATCGTAAATAATTCCCGACGCAATGCCAAGCTCGTATTTTGCAAAATTTTCGTTGACTTCGCCCGTCACGCGGTTGAGCTTTGTCAAAATCCATTTGTCGGCAAGCGACAGACTGCACTGCGAAAGAGGCTTTAACGCCGCGCCCTCTATATTCATAAGCACGAAACGCGAAGCGTTCCATATCTTGTTCATAAAGTTGCGCGTGCTTTTTACCTTGTCGTCGGAAAAGCGAATATCTCCTCCGCTTGCCACACCGTTGAGCAGCGAAAAACGCAGCGTATCGGCGCCGTATGCGTCAATAAACTCCAACGGATCCACGCCGTTGCCGAGAGATTTGGACATCTTGCGCCCTTCCTTGTCACGCACGATGCCGTGTATCAAAACGTCCTTGAAGGGCGGCGCGTCCATGTGTTCCAAAGAGGAAAAAATCATACGCGCAACCCAGAAGAAAATTATGTCGTAAGCGGTGACGAGCACGTCGGTAGGAAAGAAAAATTTCAGCTCCTCAGTCTCCTCCGGCCAACCAAGCGTGGAAAACGGCCAGAGGGCAGACGAAAACCACGTGTCCAGCACGTCCTCGTCCTGACGCAGCCTTTCGCTCCCGCAGTGCGGGCATACCCGGGGAGTTTCCTCCTCGCAGATTGTTTCGCCGCAGTTTTGGCAATACCAAACGGGAATACGGTGTCCCCACCACAGCTGACGGGATATGCACCAATCCCTTATTTTTTCCATCCAGTTGAAATAAATTTTTTCAAAGCGCGCGGGCACAAAATTGACCTCGCCGTCCCTCACGCACTTTATCGCCCGCTCTGCAAGCGGTTTCATTTTTACAAACCACTGCTTGCTCACGACAGGCTCCACCGTAGTTTTGCAGCGGTAGCACTCCCCGACGTTGTGGGTATAATCCTCTATTTTGACAAGCTGCCCCAGCTTGTCCATTTCGGCAACCACCTTTTTGCGCGCTTCCTCGCGCGTAAGCCCCTCAAACATACTGCCCGCTTTTTCGTTCATCGTGCCGTCGTCGTTCATGACGCGCAAGATTTCAAGATTGTGCCTTAAACCCACTTCAAAGTCGTTGGGGTCGTGCGCGGGGGTAATTTTGACAACGCCCGTGCCGAAATCCTTTTCTACATAGCTGTCGGCGATTATCGGTATTGTGCGGTTTACAAACGGCACCTTTACCGTATGCCCCACAAAATCCGCGTATCGCCCGTCATCGGGATTGACGGCCACGGCGGTGTCACCGAGCATTGTTTCGGGACGGGTGGTGGCAAAGGTTATGCTTCTGCCGTCGTCCGTAAAATATTTGAAATGCCACAGATGGGAACTGTGCTCGCAATAATCCACTTCGGCGTCGGAAAGAGCGGTGCCGCACTCGGGACACCAATTCGTTATCCTGTCGCCCTGATAAATAAGCCCTTTGTCGTAAAGCTTTTTGAAAACGTGGCGAACCGCCTTGCTGCGCTTCTCGTCAAGCGTAAACGCTTCGCGGCTCCAGTCGCAGCTGCTGCCTAATCGTTTGAGCTGTTCCACAATCCTGCCGCCGTATTTTTCCTTCCACTCCCAGGCAAGCTCCAAAAACCTTTCCCTGCCGACGTCCTGTTTGTCAAGCCCGTCCTTTTTCAGCTGCTCCACGATTTTAAGCTCGGTTGCAATGGACGCATGGTCGGTGCCGGGCAGCCACAGCGCGCAGTAGCCCTGCATTCTCTTGTAACGAATAAGGCAGTCCTGCACCGCGTTGTCCAAAGCGTGCCCCATATGCAGCTGCCCCGTGATGTTCGGAGGCGGTATAACTATGGTAAACGGCTTTTTGTCCCTGTTTATTTCCGGCGTGAAATATCCTTTTTCAAGCCATTGCGCATATATGTCCGATTCAAATTTCTGCGGCTCGTAAACCTTTTCCATATCCATACAAATTTGTCTCCGTATTAAAAAGGATTATACCACATCAAGCCTTTGTTTTGCTACCGATTCACAGTAATTTTTCGGGGAGAATAAACTGTTATTGCCTAAAAATTCAAAATTCAGGAGGTTTGAATGAAAAAAATTTTACTCGTGGTTTTGGCGTTGATTCTCGTCGCGCTGCCTTTGACTGCCTGCGACAACAACGACGACAACAAGATAATCGTCAACGAAACTACTCACTCTATTTTTTACGCCCCGCAATACCTTGCAATGGCTCTCGGCTACTTCGAGGAAGCAGGCTATGAAATAGAGCTGATAAACGGGCAAGGCTCCGACCTGAGCATGACCGCGGTCGTCACGGGCGCGGCGGACATCGCCCTGCTGGGCCCCGAAACCGTGCTGTATGTTTACCAGCAAGGCAGGCAGGACTATCCCGTCGTCTTCGGGCAGCTGACAAAGCGCGACGGCAGCTTTCTCGTCGGCAGAGAGTTCGAACCCGATTTCGATTGGAGCAATCTCGCGGGCAAGGAAATCATAATGGGCAGACGCGGCGGTATGCCCGCAATGACTCTTCAGTACGTGCTCAATCAGCACGGTTACAGAGACGGCGAAAACATCACCATGAACTACGACGTGCCCTTCGCTCTCACCGGACCGTCCTTTGTGAGCGGAACGGGAGATTACGTTGCTCTGTTCGAACCGACGGCGTCGGAGCTTGAAAAGGAAAAAAGCGGTTTTATCGTGGAATCCATAGGTGCGGAAAGCGGCGAAGTCCCCTACACGTGCTTCGTTGCCACTCAGGAATATATCAAAAACAATACCAAAAAGCTTGAAAAATATCTTGACTGTATTTACCGCGCCACTCAATATCTTTTGAGCCATGACAACGCTTCCATAGCCGAGCTGCTTCTGCCCTACTTTGAGGGCTCGGACAAAGACACCATAGCCTCGGCGCTCGGCAATTACAGAGCAAACGACAGCTGGGTGATTTATCCTTCCATGACGGAGGACAGCTTCAACCGTATGCAGGATATAATGCAGAATGCGGGAGAGCTTTCCGACAGAATTGAGTTTTCAAAGGTCATCGACAACAGCATAGCGGACAAAATCGGCAGGTAACATCGTCAGCCGGTGCACACTCCGACGCGAAAAACAAATATAATGTTATGTGGACTTTTTGCGGAGGTAGAGCAATTTGAGCGCAACGCTTTCTCTTAACAACATCTCGATGACCTACTATACGAAAACCGATGAGACCAAAGCGATTGACAACCTGTCCTTTGACGTAAACAAAGGCGAGTTCGTCGCTATCGTAGGTCCGAGCGGCTGCGGCAAAACCACTATCCTGTCCATAATAGCCGGCATTCTGAAACCGACCTTCGGGGAGGTTCTGTTAAACGGAAGCAAAGTGGAAAAGGTAAACAACGAAGTCGGTTATATGTTGCAGCACGACCATCTTTTCGAGTGGAGAACAATTTACAAAAATATAATTCTCGGGCTGGAAATTCAAAAAAAATCCAGCCCCGAGGCTCTGGCTCATATCGAAAACCTGTTGGAAAAATACAATCTCAAGGATTTCAAAAAGTATTATCCCAGCCAGCTTTCCGGCGGTATGAGACAGAGGGTGGCTCTTATCAGGACACTCGCGCTTGACCCCGACGTTCTGCTGCTTGACGAACCGTTTTCGGCATTAGACTTTCAGACGCGGCTTCAAGTGTGCGACGACGTCTACGACATCATCAAAAAGGAAGAAAAGACCGCTCTGCTGGTGACGCACGACATTTCCGAAGCCATCAGCATGGCGGACAAAATAATCGTACTGACGAACAGACCTGCCTCGGTAAAACGAGTTCACTTTACTCATTTGGAGCATATTTCAACGCCGCTCAAACGACGTGAAGACAGCACGTTTTCCGTGCAATTCGAACAAATTTGGCAGGAATTAAACAATTATGAAACAAAATCGGCAGCTATCGATTGAACACAAAAGGTTTTTGAAAAAAACCAGACTTCGCAAGGTATTGGTCCTTGCTTGCCAGATAGGATTTCTTGTTCTGTTTTTGCTGCTGTGGGAACTCGCCGCCAGGTTCAACTGGATAGACGCATTTATTTTCAGCTCCCCTTCCAGAATCTGGAAACAGCTGGGAGCGCTGTCTCAGACAGGCGATTTGTGGAAGCACATTTTCGTCTCCACAAAAGAAACCGTGCTCGGTTTCCTCATTGCCACCGTGCTCGGCACCCTGGTTGCGGTCGTTCTGTGGTGGTCGAAATCTCTTCAAGACATCTTTGAACCCTATCTTGTGGTTTTGAACAGTCTTCCCAAAATAGCGCTGGGACCCATCATCATCATTTGGGTGGGTGCGGGAGAAAAAGCCATCGTGACGATGGCGGTCCTGATTTCGGTAATCATCACTACAATTTCCATGCTGAACGGTTTTATCGGAACAAGCCCCGACAAGGTGCTTCTGCTCAAAACCATGAACGCCTCGAAATTCCAGATTTTCACCAAACTGGTATTTCCCTCCAACATTCCGACGCTTTTGTCCACGCTTAAAATAAACGTCGGTTTAAGCTGGGTGGGCACTATCATGGGAGAATATCTCAACAGCAAGGCAGGTCTGGGATACCTAATCGTTTACGGCGGGCAGGTATTCAAGCTGGATTTGGTGATGGCGTGTACCGTAGTTTTGTGCGTACTCGCCGCAATCATGTATCTGGTCGTCGCCCTGATGGAAAAATTCCTTGTAAAGTGGAAAAACAACTGAAAAAAGCGCGCCCCGTCAAAGGGCGCGCTTTTTTTTCCTTTCGGAGCGTTTGATATAAATCAGAAACGCGGCGTAGGTTGCTATAACCAACACGCCCAAAACGGAAATTAAGGGATAGACATAGCCTACTATACCGGAAAAACCTACAAGGGACACCGCCAAAGCGGAACAAAACACGGCGATTAACGCAAAAACCTTGGATTTGAGCAACGGCGTCAGCCATTCGACAAGCGGATACGCGCAGGCTATAACCGTCGTAACTATGGAGAAATATATAACCACGCTCATAAGCGCGCCCGTTTCCGAGCCGACCAGATAGGCGTAATAAAGCAGCGGCATTGTCACGGAGCTGTCGACAGAGTTGACGCGCAGTATAATCAGATAAAGCAGAGCGGACAGCACAAACGACGAAATCAGCGACAGCCAAAATCCGTTCGCTTTTCTTTCTCCGCCGATGCCCAAAAGAACTCCGCTCATTATCACGCAGTTCATCGACACGTACAGAAAAGCGCTTCCCGCGCCTCCCTTGCCTTGAACCGTTCCGTATTCGGAATTGAGAAGGCAAACCGAAACGATGAGAACAACGATGAAAGGCACCACAAAATTGCTGAAACGCCTTATTCCCTTCATATCGAAAAACAGAATCAGACCGCATATCGCCGCCGTCGCCGCGCCGAAAACAAAGTGTATGCTTCTTGTGGCGAACAGGGCGGACAGGGTTACGTTTGCGCCGGCAAGCATCGAGCACAGCACCGCAAAATAATTGAAATTGAGAAAAACGCGCGACGCCTTTGCTACAAAAGGATTCGGTTTGTCGGCAAGACTGTTTCCGACGTTGTTTTCAAGCTCCGCAAATTTGCGGCCTATTGACAGAAACACGTAGAATACCGCAAAAAAAACGACAAACGCGACCGCCGACGACAGCAAGGCGTTTTTGCCGTAAAAATACAGGGCCACCTCTTCTCCCGAGGCAAATCCCGCGCCTATGACGCCGCCCACTATCACCGCCGCGTCGGCAAATAAAAAAAGAACCTTTCTCATGCTGTATTATATTGAGAAAAGGCTCTTTTTATTTGTTTGCAAACAAAATTTCCGTCTGCCGCAAAAGCTTGAAATAATCCGTGTCGAAAATACGCATAAGCTCCTGATCCGTCACGCCTTCAAAGCCGCACGCACGGCATATCACCGCGGCAAGGGTGTTGTCGTCGACGCGGAAATTCTCCATGCCCTCGTCGAGTATATCCGACTGAATTTCCAAAGCTTTGCTTACGATTTTGGACACGAAGTTTTTTTCGTAAATAAACTCCACGCTCATGCGCGAAACGGCGATAATCACGCTGTCTCTCAGGACGAAGGGCAGATTTTTGGGTATGTCCACCCAAGTGAAATAGCCGTCCTTGACAAGATGAAACCTGCCGTAAACTCCCATTTCCATCAACGCCTTTATTATCAGCGATTTGAGATACAGCGAAACTTCGTCCCTTATAAGCAGACTTTTGAAATAAGCCGTGCATGGCTTGGGCGAGGTGCGGCTTAAATTGAACACCACCTTTTCGTGAAGCTCGGCGTCGTTCGTATATCTCAAAGCCCACTCCACCACTCTGAACAAATCCTCGTCGTTCCATATCCCGAACAAATCGGGCAGCTGTTTAAGCGTCGTCGAATAGCGCTGCGCCGCCGTAAGCGGGATTTGGGGATAATAATCCAGCCGCTTGTAGCGTGAACGTCCGGAATTTTCATAAAATCCGTCCATAAATTTCCGATAAAACCATGCTACGGCGTTGGATTCGTCTATTGTCGTTATGTCCGTGAGCGCTTCCTCGAACTTTTCGTATTTGCCGCAATTGAAAGCCGCAAAACCGTAAAGAAACAGCATATCCAGCTCGTAAGGAGAGCTTTTAAGCAGCTTTTCCAGCCATATGAAAGCCTCCTCGTCGAATTTTATTTCGCAGAAGGTGGTAGCGATTTTAAAAATCTCAACAGGTTCTTCCGTTTCGCACTTTGCAAGAATTTCGGCGTACTCTTTAAGCTCCGCCCTCTTTCCCGCCATATAAAGAGCCGTCACGAGATTGCACAGCGCTACCGGGTCGTCGGGTTTTAGGCTCAAAGCGTCGCGCGCCTTTTTCTCACCTCCGATGTAATCGTTGAGAAGCAAATCGGTAAAAGCCGTGTTGTTTTTGTAAGCTATCTCGTCTGGAAAATTGCGTTCAAGCTCCTCGAAAATGCTTTTTGCGTCGTCAAGTCTGTTGTTTCTTATCAGCATACCCGCCTTTTGCTGCAACAAATCGGCGCGGCGTTTGGTCATGGGATGGACAAGCTCAAGTCCGCCGCGAACCGCCTGTATTCTTTCCGGCTCGAGCGTGATTTCCGCTTCGGCGTTGTTTTCGGAATACAGTTTGAAATAATAGCCGCAAATGGAAAGCTCGTTAAGCTCCAGATAATTTTTGCCGAGCAAAAGCAGAACGTCCGGATTTTTGGGCTCTTTGCGCATAAGCTCGAACAGCACGTTGTTGGACAGCGCGTAAAGCTCCATATCGTGATAAACCTCGGCAAGAAACAGCTTTGTTTCAAAGGAAGCGGGTTGGTTTTCCAGCGCGCGGCGAATCAAAGAGACAGCTTTGACATATTGTCCCTTTTCTATAAGCGCGTCCGCCTTGTCCAGCATAAGCTCGTTGGAGGCGGAAAAAACTCCGTTTTTGCCTTTGTCGTTTCTCATTGAGTCAAGCCGTCTGATTTTCCGTTTTGTTTTCGGCCTGAGCCTTGGGCTGCTGCGTTTTTCTTTTTACAATCTTGATTTTTTCCACTGGATTGTAAATGGAAAAAATAATCATCATGTGGCTCTGCCATACGAAAATCACGTAGAAGAAACCGAAGATTGCGAAAACAGCTATGACAAACGAGAATATTACGTTGCCGAAGGTGAGCAAAAGCAACGCTACGGGAAGCAAAGCAATGATAAATTTGAAAATCGTCGATACGATATAGCGCATCAGTATATGCCACGCACTCTTCAAATTTACTCCCACGGATTGCTTGTATGTGGAATTGACGCTTAAAAAGGTCATGACATACAGCGTCAGAAAAGCCAACGCAAGCCACATAACCACCTGCAAAAGAACGCTTGCCCATGCGGGAAAAGCCCTCATGGCGACGGAGGCATGGTAAATGCCGTTTACACAGCCCACAAGCAGAACAAAGCAAACAACGCACGCAACGCCGTTTTCAACGATTCCGCGCCCGAAGGCCTTGAAAACCTTGAGACGGCCCGTCCAAAAAGAATCCCTTATTATCGCCATGCCGCCGGCAACCGACAGCCCTACCACGGCGCCTGCCGCCAGCATCCACAGCAAAAGCTCCGACATGGCAAGATTTGTGAGTCTTGAAATTTCAGCGCCGACGCCAAGCCACGGCGCGTAGCCGAAGCCGATTGCGTTGCCAACGGGCAGTCGTGACGTAAACTGCGACACCTGTATAAGATATCTGTAAGCAAGATAACCGACAGGCACGAATAAAATCAGCATTAGTATGTTCATGCCGAGAATTTTCAGCATATCGTTGCGGTAAATAACCTTGAAAAAGCCCCAGCTGCCCAATTCGTTTACCAGCTTGTTTACGTGCCCGTTTCTTTCGTTTTTGAGAACAATTTTGTTTTCTTTTTCCATTTTTTCTCCGATTTAAGCGGCAATCACTCCGATTTGTAAATAATTCTGTGGCAATTTTCGCATTCGATGTAGCCCTTGTCGGAAAGCTTTGACACCAAAGACATGGGCATATCGACGCGACAGCCGCCGCACTGATTTTCGCCCGACAGGCTCACAAAAGGCGGATAAACTCCCTGACTTTTGAGCTTGCGGTACTTTTCGAGCAGCTCCGGCGAAATTTTTTTCTCTGCCTGAGCCATCTTTTTTCTTATTTCTATTATTTCAGGCTCCCTGCTCTTTCTCACCTCGTCGAAGCTGCTTTTTGCCTCGCTGTACTGCTTTTTGGCTTTGGGAAGCTTTTGTCTGTATTCCTCGAACTGTGCGGAGGTATCCTCCATGTCCTTCAATAGCGCCGCCATGTCTCTGTCTAAAAGCGAAACAGTCTTGCTCAAATCGTTGAATTTTTTGTTGAGATAGTTCAGCTCGTCGAGGTCTATGCTCTTGTCGACGGCGGCGGCGTACTCGGCAATCAATTCCTTGTTTTCGGCATAGCTGTCTTTGAGCTTGTCCAGTCTTAAAGAAAGCTGCTCGGCGTGCTCCTCGAGCTGTTTGAGCTTTTCCTCGCTTTCTTTTAGATATTGATGCAGCTGTTTGCTGCGGCGTCTTTCCTCGGTAGCCCCCAGCTCCTGCTCGATTTTGCGCAGCTTCAAATCCAGCTGCTGAAATTGTAAAATGTATTCATTCATTTTGTACTCCAATCTGACAGAAGGAAATCAAGCTCGGCTTTTCGCTCCTCCACCCGAGGCACGTGATTTCCGTCAGCTAATATTTTATCACATTTGACCGTCTCCTCAAACAAAAAATTGTGAAAATCGACGGTTTTTTGTCTTAAATTGGTTTTGCCGTATTTTATTTCAAGCTCGGTAAGGTTGTCAGAGCCTCTTTCGGCGTAAATCAGGCAATAAAATTTGCCGTCGAAAAAAATTTCATCGACATGAAAAAAATAGTTTTTCGACAGCTTTTCGCGCAGCTCGGGCACGCCGCGCATAGGCTGCAAAACAAGCTTGTCGGGCAGCCTTGACGCCTGCCCGAGAATTTTGGAAATTTCCAGTCCGCCCATACCGGCAATCACCGCGGTATGCGCCCGCCTGCCGCAAAATCCGTCTCCGCAAAGAAATTCGCTTTTGTAAAGGACGCCTTTGCTTTCCGCAAGTCTGCGCGCCTTTTCGAGACTCTTGCGGCTCACGTCGGTAAAAACCGTTTTTTGCGTCTTGTTTAAAAGCAGAGCTGAAACTCCCACTATGCCGTGGTCGCAGCCGACGTCGAACAGCTCGTCGGAAACAGGCAGCAGCCCTACGATTCTTTTCAGTCTCGGAGTCATTTCACTCCAAAAAGTCTTTAAGCTTTTTGCTCTTGGACGGGTGACGCAGCTTGCGCAGAGCCTTTGCCTCTATCTGACGGATACGCTCTCTCGTGACGTTGAATTCTCTGCCCACCTCCTCAAGCGTGCGCGCCCTGCCGTCGTCTATGCCGTAGCGCAGGCGCAAAACCATTTCCTCGCGGGGAGTGAGCTTGTGCAGCACGCCGATAAGCTGCTCCTTTAGCATTGCGTAAGCCGCAACGTCTCCCGGCGCTATGGTTTTGTCGTCCTCTATAAAATCCACGAGGTGGCTGTCCTCCTCCTCGCCTATCGGCGTTTCGAGACTGACGGGGTCCTGCGCGATTTTCTGAATTTCCACAACCTTGTCTTCGGGTACGCCCATTGCTTCGGCTATTTCGGAAGGAGTAGGCTCCCGCCCCAGCTCCTGCAAGAGCGCGCGGCTGACTCTTATCTGTCGGTTGATGGTTTCAACCATATGTACGGGTATTCTTATCGTGCGCGCTTGGTCGGCAATGGCGCGCGTAATAGCCTGTCTTATCCACCAGGTGGCGTAGGTGCTGAATTTGAAGCCCTTTGTATAGTCGAATTTTTCCACGGCTTTCATCAGTCCCAGATTGCCTTCCTGAATCAGGTCGAGAAAAAGCATACCTCTGCCGACGTAACGCTTGGCAATGCTGACGACAAGACGCAGGTTGGCTTCGCTGAGCAATTTTTTCGCCTCCTCGTCTCCTTCCTGCATACGACGCGCAAGCTCCGTTTCCTCCTCGGCGGAAAGCAGCGGCACCTTGCCTATGTCTTTGAGATACATTTTGACGGGGTCGTCAATGCTTATGTCAATGACTCCCTTTGTCAACAGGTCGTCCGACACCACGTCCGTCACGCTTATGCCGTTGTCTTCAAGAAACTTGTACAGCTCCGCGTATTGCTCCGGCGTCAGGTCGAATTTCATTTTGTCGAGATTGTTTTCCACCTCGTCGAAGGTCACGAAGCCCTTGGAGCTTACCTCCTTGAGCGCGGTAAGAATTTCTTTCATTGCCGCTTCGTTGAATTCCATATATTTCTCCTTTAGTTATTGTCTGTTTTTTGTCGCGTCAGTGCGGACAGCTCGACAAGGATTGAAGTTTTTCTTGCTTGGTCTTTCTCCGCCTCGTATGCCTCGCTTAACGCCTTTATTTGACTTCTGAGCCGAATTTTGTTCAACTCGGACAAACAGTCGGCAAAGTATTCCGCGTCTGAATCGGCATCGTTAAACTGCACCGAAACCAATCTTTTTAGCTCCTCCGAAAAGGCGTCAATACCTTCGAGCGCGTAAAGCTCGCCGAAAACAGGCTGCTTGCCTAAGCTCTTGCATTCGGCAAGATAATCCGCAACCATACGGAAAAAAGGGTTGTCCGTTCGGGGAACGGCACAGCCTGCGGCATAATCCTTGCGCATAAGGCAGCTTGCCAGCACGAAATACATTGCCCTGTCCTCTGCCGTAAGAAAATTCAACAGATTGTCCGCGACGGCATTGCGCCCGTCTAAGACGCCCGAATCGTCCGCCGTTTCGGATGAACTGCCGCCAACAAGCTCGCGCTTCAACATATCGTAAGAAAGCCCCGTCCTGTCCCTTATGAGTCCGAGATAGGAGTCCTGCTCCACGCTGTCCAGAGGCTTCAACACGGCAATGGCGTTTTTGGCAAAGGTTCTGAACGCTTCCCGCTTTTTTTCCTCTCCGTTTACCTTGTCCGCGCCGCTTTCCCTCCACGCGCATTCAAGCTTGTAATCGGTGAGGGGAACAGCCGCCTCCAAAGCCTTTTCAAACGCCTCCGCCCCTCTTTTTCTGACAAGGTCGTCGGGGTCCATTTCGTCGGGCATAGACATAACGCGGACGTTCAAGCCTTCTTTCTTTAAAATATCCAGCCCCCTCAGAGTTGCAGCCTGTCCCGCCTTGTCTCCGTCGTAGCATATGTAAACATCCTTTGTAAGCCTCGAAACGAGTCTCGCCTGCTCGCTCGTCAGGGCGGTGCCCATGCTTGCGACCGTCATATCGAAGCCCGCCTGATAAAGGCTTATTGCATCCATATAGCCTTCGACTATTATTACGTATTTGAGTCTCCCCTCCTGCTTGCATTTTTTTGCGAGATTGATTGCAAACAGGTTTTTGCTCTTGTCGAAAATATCCGTAACGACGGTATTTTTGTATTTCGCGGCGTCCTCGCCGTTGAAAATTCTGCCGCCGAAAGCCACAACATTGCCTGCCATATTGACAATGGGTACAATTATCCTCCCGCTCAGCGGGTCGTAAGCGCGGTCGTTTTTGGTGACGTTCAGAACGCCCGCCCTGTGTATGTCCTCTGTTTTGAAACCCTTGTCTTTCAAATAAAAATTAAGCGAATCCCAATCGGGCGAGTAGCCCATGCCGAAACGCCTGACGGCGGACAAACCGATTCCCCTGTTTTCGAGATATTTTCTTGCGGCAAGTCCTTTTTCCGACATAAGAGAGGCATGGTAAAAACGCGCGGCTTCGCGGCAGACGTCGTAATGAATCTGTCTTTCCTTTTTTTTGCGCTCATAAGCAGCGTCGTCTCCGCCGCTTCTGTCGGGCACTTCCAGTCCCGCGCGTTTTGCCAGCGTTTCCACCGCCTCAATAAAAGAACAGGATTCATATTTCATGATAAATCTGATGGCGTTTCCGCCGACGCCGCAGACAAAGCAATGAAAATACTGTCCCTCGCGATTGATTGAAAGCGAGGGATTTCTGTCATTGTGAAAAGGACAAAGCGCCCAATAGCCTCTGCCCTTAGGCTTGACGTCGATATAAGAGGATATGACGTCCACTATATCGTTTTTGTCAAGCAATTCCGATATAAATCTGTTCCAGACCGCGTCGTTAGCCATTTGCAAGCTCTTACAATTAAATATTCGGCAAAAAAATTAAAATTCCCCTAAAAACCCGTCAATTTTTTCAGAGTCGCAAAAAATCCGGATTTTAAGTCTCGGGCAAACCGTTCAACGCCAGATTGCGGTTGCGGTATCTTGCGTCGCCGGTTATTTCCTTGCCAAAAAAATACGGCGGCAAAAATTCCTTCGCCTGATTCTCGTCGTCAAACTCCACCTCGCATACTGCAAGCCCCGACAGCTCTCCCTTATAAAAATCCATTTCTATTTTTAAATTTTCATATCGCAAAATATGTCTTTCTTTCTGTATAATTCTCCCCTTTTTTTCGGGCAAATTTTTTTCAAAATCATTTCCGCCGCACGGCGTCTCCGTTTCTAACCGCGACAGGGAAGAACCGGTGTCCCTTTTCACCACAAAAAAACAGTCGCCGTTGACTCTGCGATACCTTTCCTCTGTTGTTCCGACCGTCACGTAATATTGCTCTATTTCCAAGCGCTCGGCGTCGCGCTCGAAAAGCTCCTTTACGTAAACGTCGGGAATCAAAAATTTTCTTTCAATTTCCATTTGCGCCTCTTTTCGGATAATATGCGGAAAACTTTCCCGCCGCTTCGTGACTGTTTTTATCATCCCAGCGCGACGTCCAACACCATCATAAGGACAAAGCCTATCATGACTCCCCAAGTTCCGAGGTGAGGGTGCGCGTCAAGCTTTGCGTCGGGTATAAGGTCTTCCGCAACCACGAAAATCATGGCTCCTGCGGCGAAAGCAAGCAGCCAAGGCTGCGCGGCTGTCAGATACGCGGCAAGAAAATATCCCAAAACCGCCGAAACGGGTTCAACCGCTCCGCTGCCTACGCCGAAGGCAAACGCCTTGCCCCTGCTTCCCGTCGCCTGCTTCAACGGAAGGGACACCGCCGCGCCCTCGGGAAAATTCTGTATCGCAATGCCGAGCGCAAGCCCGAGCGCCGAAACATACGCAGCGTCCGTGCCAAGCGCGCCTGCCGCTCCGAATGCGAAACCGACTGCAAGTCCTTCGGGAATATTGTGAATTGTGACCGCAAGAAACATCTTGACAGGCTTGTTCAGGGAGGTCTGCGGCCCCTCGTCCTCGTTTGTTCCGCTGTGGAAATGAGGAACTATTTTGTCAAGAAGCACAAGAAAGAGTCCGCCGGCGACAAACCCCGTCGCGGCGGGCACAAAGCTCCATGTTCCCCAGTCCGAGGCTGCCTCGATTGACGGAATAAGCAGCGACCACACGGACGCGGCTATCATAATTCCCGCAGCAAAACCCAAAAAAAGCGTGTTCAGCTTTTCGGAAATTTCTTTTTTAAAGAAAAACACCAGCGACGAGCCGAGCGTCGTGGATAAAAATATCAATGAAAAACCGAGAACGGTTAAAGCAGTATAACTCATATTTACTCCTGTTTGTCGATTATATCACACTCGGGCTTAAAACACAAACGCCTTGAAACGCCGCAGCTACCCGAAACGTCGTTTAATAACCGCTCCGCAGCGCCTTGCCTGCAAACCGACTAAAAATCAGAAAAAAAGGCTTATGCCTAAAAAGCATAAGCCCTAGAATTTTGCCGCCGTTTATTTACGGGGATTTCTTATATTCGCCTGTCCCGGCTACAGCCCGCGGAGAGCAAACGGCCGTTTTTACCCCATTTCGGGGGCGGAGAGTTACTTTTCGGGTACGTTTCTCCCTCTTCGCAACGCGCCGTCATTTTCTTTTCGCGCCCTTCCGTTGTCATCCTAAAATACGTCGGCTTATTCCTCAGCCACAGGCCCCACAGGAAGATATTGTCCTTCTCTACCGTAACGGTGTCGATGAACTCCGTCAGCACGTCTTTGTCCGCCTTTCCGTTTTCGTTTACGGTGATTCTTCCGAGCAGGTCGCGGACGTAATCCATGTCGATACTCTCTTCTTTCGGGTGATCCTGCGCGCTTGCGAGCATGGCGTTTTTCAGTTCCTTGATCTCCTGATTGCATCTCGCCTTTACCCGAACGTATTCTTCCTTGCTGATCTCCCCGTCCGCCCGCATGGCAAGAAGAGTGTCGAGTTTCTTTTCCGCCTTTTCAATCCGTATTTGGTATCCCGAAAAATCGCGCTTGCTCTCCGTCCTGATCTCTTTGAGCGTTTCATTCAGCGTCTTTACCGCCTCTTCGATCACGTCCTCTTTATCTTCCATAATGGTGTCGAACAGCACCGCCGCCATGACGTCGAGTTTGGTTTCGTTCACGGAAGGCATGTCGCAATACCCCTCGGTATCAAGCCCGAGTTCCTGCCGCTTTCCCGCGCTGCCGTTGTTAAAACGGGAATAACAACTGTAACCGAAATGCCTTTGTCCGTCCTTATCCTGCCGCCATTTATAACGTTTGAATTTAGAACCGCACGCACAGCGCAGTTTATTCGTCCACACGTCGGTCGACGGCGTTACGCCGATTCTCATCTGCTTGCTCTTGACAAGCGCAGGCACCGTCGTTGACCTGTCCATGCGCAGATCTCTGCAAGCATACCACACGTCTTCGGGAATGATCGGTTCGAAATCTCCCTTTACGAGCACATAATCTTCTTCCTTGTTATGAATAATCTTCTGATCGAGAAAGTTGTTTCTGTACGACTTATTGTAACCGATATAACCCATATAGGTAGCGTTATGCAGTACGCGCGAAACCTTGGTCGTATCCCATCTGACGATGCCGCTCGCGCATTTTCTCTTGTTCTCGATGAGCTTGCCCATAATCGTCCGCATGCCGTCGCCCTGCAGATACCAGCCGTAAATCATACGAACCGTCTCCGCCTGTTCGGGCTCTATGACATAGGTATCGCCCACGCGCTTATACCCGAGAATGTTTCCGTTGCCGTAGAGCATTTTATTCATGCGGCTGACCTGCTGTCCGGCTTTTACTCGTTCGGAAATTTTGCGGCTCTCGTCCTGCGCGAGCGTTGCCATGATTGTCAGTCTCAGTTCCCCGTCGCCGTCCAGCGTCCAGATGTTGTCCTCCACGAAATACACCTCGACGTTGATATTTTTGAGTTCTCTCGTCGCCACAAGGGTATCGACGGTGTTCCTCGCAAACCGGCAGACTTCACGGGTTACGATTAAATCGAACTTGCCCGCCCTTGCATCATCCATCATCTTCAGAAATGCCGGTCGCTTTTTCGCCTGTGTGCCCGTGATTCCCTGATCGATATATCTTCCGCACAGCGTCCAGTTGGGATGATACTTTAACTGATCGTCATACCACTGCATCTGATTTTCAAGGGCGGAAAGCTGCGCTTCGTGCTCGGTCGATACCCGCCCGTAAAAGACCATTTTTCTGTCTCTGAATCTGTCCCTTATCATTCGTCCTCCTTCATAAGCTTTCTTTCGCGCAGAATCAGTTTTTCCATCACTTCGCCGGGCAGAATGCCTTTTCTGCAAAGCACTTTCAGAAACTTCACTGCCACCAGCCTCTTATCGTAATCTTCACTTAATTTTCTGATTACCTCTTTTGTCTCGTTATCCGTCCTCTGACTGTAATTCAAATTCCGTCTGTTTTTGCCTTATAGGTCGCAAGGGTCGGGATTTTTATCTTTTCTTTTTTATGCCGACACGGCTCTGTCTTTCATTTTCATTCTGTAACCGACTACTCTCCGTTGCCTTGCTTTTCCCGTTGTTTTACAGCTCACGCGCATAGCGGAAAGATGCGCGCGGCTCCCCTATCACAAAATACTCCTTTTCAATTCCCGATATTACGGGTGTGTAAAGTGTATCTCTACATTCCGCTGTGTTCCGCTTTCATGAGCTCATAGGCGCGCCTGATAAAATCCACTTTGGAAATATTGTTCTCTTTCAGAAAGGCATTGATCTCATTCAGAAGTTCGCGCGGAATCATCGTCTGAAAATTGCCGCTCTTTTCCTGCCGCTTCTCTTTGTTTTTCTCTTCATACCTTCTCTTTGCAAGCCTTGCGGGCGTATCTTCTTTTCTCGTTACCATAGTTCCGTTCCTCACTTTTCAATTATACATATCAGTGCGCCGATTGCGTTCATGATAAAAGTTCCCGCAATCAGCAAACCTGCCATAACGAAGCTCGCCGCCGCTCCTATGATCTGCAAAACTTTCATAATTCAGCCTCCCCGTAGATGAGCTCGGAAAGAATCTCTTCCTTGATGATGCTTTTTACCGCATTTTCACGCCTGACGTCTTCAAGGAAGTTTCCCGTTCTTCGGAAGCACTCGTCTTTCTTCAGCTTTTCATACATGGTTTCATAGAGATCATCCGCCGCCCTGTCGATCGCGTGCAGATATTCGGGCAAATCTTTCCCGAGCGCCGCTGTTTTTACCCAATCATGCTCTTCCAGATATTTTTTCTTCATCGTCCCGTATTTGCCGTAAACGTGCCGCACAGGCTTTACAAGTTTCCGATACTCTGTAACCTCTTCCGCCGTCAGCCCTTCCGTCTCGGACTTCCTCTCCAATTCTTCCTTCGTCATCTCTTTCCCTCCGTTTTATATATCTCGTATATATACGACTATGTATTTTTATTATACTTATTACAGAGGAAATAGTCAAGCTGTTTTTGAAAATTTTACAAATTTTTTGTGTTACTTATCGCCGTCAATCTCCTTGAATGCGCGAAGTTCGTATCCCTTCAGATAATCGGGCGTAAACCGATACCCGCCGCCCTCAAACGTTCGCTTAGGAAGCGGCTGCCCGTCCAGTTCCGCGACCTTGCCGTTGAAGAGTGAGGATACAATCGATTTGACGATCGACAGATACACGATGTTCTCTTTCATCAGATTGACCATCTCCTCCATAAACTCAACAATCTGCTCCTCTTCGTCCTTTTTCTTTTCCCGAAGCGTCTCTGCCGTATCCAGCGTTTCGCCGCTCTTTTCTTCTGGGAAATATGCGTCCAGTCCCTTTTCGATCAGATCATTGATGAGCCGGTTGAAATTGCAGTTAAACTCCTCGCTCTGATACAGCTCGTTGAGCTTGTCCGCAATTCCGGGGTTCGTGATGCGGATATAATTTCGCGCACCCGCAGTAATTTCTTTTTCCTTACTCATCGCGCTCCTCCTCTCTTTGCTTTTCTTCCACGATAATGTCATCAAGGTATTCTGTAAAGTCTACGCTTTTGCCCGTCTCGCCGTCGTGATAACATTCCATGCCGTAAAGTTCCAACAGCAAAGTTCTTACGCCTACCTGCAGCACTTCGTCCAGAACCTTCGTGTAGTTGAACCGATACCTCATATGCTCGCCGAGCATATTCAGCATGTGCGTGAGTTCAACGTCGCTGATTCTCACCTGTACGTTTCCGGTCAATTTGTTCTGTTCCTTCATTTCTTTTCTCCTTATTTTTTTTCGCGTAAAAAGTGGGTTTCCCACTTGTTTTCCGAGAGCTTTGCAGTCGTCCTCAAAAATGCCTTGTTGCATTTTTCTTTACCTGCTTGCTTTTTTCAAGTATTTGCAACAGTTTTTGCCTTCTTCCTGCCGCCGATTTTTCTTTTAAAGGCTCATCGGCTTTGCCTTATTTCAGAGCATACGCACCACCTCCTTTCTATTGATCCCCCTCACTTATAAAAGGACACTTTTCTCTCGTCAGTACACGGTTTCAGGAAAATTTTATAAAAATTTTTCTGCTGATTTTTTTTGAGCGCATCGGCATAGCCATTTTTCAGCGCATAAGCATTACCTCCTTTTGATAACCCCTTCACTTATAAAAGGACACTTTTTCGCCGTCAGTTCGTGGTCTGCACGAAAATTTTACAAAAATTTCATCAAAAAAAGGAAGTCTCGTTTAAAAACTTCCTTTAACTGGTATTATAATAACCATTCTGTGTATATTTTATTAAAAATGGAATCATCTGCCGTTTTTGTTTTATATAAATAAAAATCTGTTACTTTATCAGTCGTTTTTATTTTTGTCCCCTACCAAACGCATCATAATATTGATAAAAACATTACCGCTTGCTTTTACCAATTTTATGGGAACAGCATTTCCGATCTGCAAAGCCGCTTTTGTCAAACTCTCACCAAATATATAATCATCCGGAAATGTTTGAATCCTTGCAGCTTCTCTTACCGATATTGCACGATTTTCAAACGGATGCCCGAATCTTCCCTTAGAATAACTCAAACACCCGCCTGTCATCGTGGGCGCGGGGGCATCGGGATTCATTATTCCATAAACATCCGTGTGTCCCGAGTAAGTCGTATGGCATTTTAAAACTAAATTTTCAGGCAATGCCGTTCGTGAACCACCATTCGCTCGAATTATACGAATCCTTTGAATGTTTTTATCCGATAAATTGGCACAATAGTGATTCTTAATCTTATCATCGCTATATCTCTCGCCAGCCTCGATTTCCGGTAATCCGGAAAACGCTTCCCGCACGGTTATCCACTTTTGTTTATTATCGTTTCCCGTTTTGCTATGTGTCGGAATCGGTAATGTCAAAGCTAAATTCAGTTGTTCCATCTGTTTTAAGATGTCAAAACGAACTGCATGTAAAACAAATCGTTTTCTTAGTTGAGGAACTCCATAATCCGCGGCATTTACAACATCGGCAAGAACAAAATAACGCTCATTATCCGTAGCCTCCTCATTTTTCAGCTCCGCAATGAATTCTTTTAATATCCTTCCACCGAAAGATGACTTAATTCCGGGAACGTTTTCCATAAGTAAAAACGGGGGATATATCTCTTTTATTATCCTCTTATATTGCATTAACAACTTTTTTACTTCGTCTATATCTTTCTCGTCAGAATTATGAATTCTGTTTTGCAAAGAGAATTTTTGACAAGGCGGACATCCGGCCAGCAAATATAAATCGTCTCTGTCTAATCCTGCCGCTTTAAGAATTTCGGCTCCGCTTAAACTGCATATATCATTTTTTAAGACATTTACATTCTGTAATAAATGATATCCCTTATACGCTCTTACGGCAGCATCGTCTATTTCTACCGCGCAAGCTACTTCAAAGCCTGCTTGCGTCAAACCGATGGAGACGCCGCCGCATCCGGAAAAAAGGTCTATTGCTTTAATCTTCTTCATATGCACTGAAATATCCTATTGAAATATCGTCTAATGTTCCTATCAATAATCCCCTGTCTAACAGCATATTCTTGTTTTCACAAGATGTTTCCGGCAACAATGCACAATTATGACACGCTGCCAAATTGCAGCCATATTGCCCCTGCCCCGTGCTTTGAATGCATACTGGGTCTGCAGCACACCACTTCGCTTCACTTATCGCTCTTTTAATTACGTTTTCGATCCTTCCCGGCAAACCTTGTCGAACCAACCCTCCGAGAGAGCCTTCCGCATCACCGGATGCCGTATATATAAGGACTCCCGCCATTTGAGGCGCATTCTCGTCTATATATTTTGAGCAATAAATTCTTTCACGAATGGAAGCATTAGAGTAACCGCTTTCACAAGATAACGCCGTAATCAGACAATGAGCAAATGTGTGTAATAAAATATAGATCGGATTTATTCTTTCATTAGTCAGTCTACCCGTATTTTTAAGGTTCTGCTCTATAATTTTAACTCGATTTATTATTTTATCTTGTTTAACCCATTCCTCCAACCGCTTTCGGTCAAACTCAAACATAATTCCTTCACCGCTATTCTTAACGGCAGGAAGCCATGGAAGCTCTCTTACGGAAATAACGGCGGAAAAGGTGCTATCATCCGGGGAAATTCGCTTAAACCCGTGAAAAACTCTTGTTTCACGTAATTTATGTACTAAAGATATGCTTACTAAAAATTTAAGCCCATTATATTTTGCAGAAGAATAATTAATGCAATATAATTCATCTTTCGGTTTACCGACAGTACTTGTCAGTACATCAAATTCCTGTTTTCTGTACTCATCTTCGCTTTGAGGAGTATCGCTTTTTTGAGTATTTCTAAGAGTAGCTAATATTTCCTTAAAAGCTTCTTCCGCATCAATATCTTCTTCCAATAACTGATTTTTCAAAATGTACTTTCTTATAGTGTCTTCATCTATCTTTCCGTCCGTCCTTGCAGAAGCAAATTTTTTAACACCTCTTTCAACACACTCTTTTGTATTTTGATTTTTATATTTTGGCAACCATGGAATATAAACCGAACTGATTACATCTGCAAACCAAACATTTGAAGCTCCTCTCTGCAAAACCAGCAACTGTTCCCCGCACTCCTCTTTTCGATTCGACCCTAACCACGGTCGGTTTCCCGTACATTTATAGCCTATTTTATCAAGCGCGCCCCATCCGAAAGCCCCGCTCATTGTTGCCGATGCGCCGCAGGCACATGTATACCTTATACCGGAAAGAGAGGCCGAACTTCCTCCGGTACTTCTTACCAATCTGCAAGACGATGTAATGGGCTTATCGCTTTTTTTGTGAACCCATTCCATTATCGGAAAATCCTCAATATGTCCTTTTTTGCATACTGCAATAAAACGCTCCGGAACCAATATCGGTAAACTTTTTGTTTTCCCCTTATGCTTAGAACAATATGTCTCTTTTCCGTTTGCCTTTCGTATTTCACCGGAACAACGCTGTCTCTCTCCAGACGCTCCGATTTTTTCCATATTACCGCATACGGGACAATAATGCCACAGAGGAAATCTTACGGCCGGTATTTTCATTTCGGCATGTTGAGAATCCTGAGAGAATTCTCTGTAATCGGGAGGCATAACAAACTGCTTCCCGCCCAACCTTTTAGACAGTCTTTCATCGACAATAAGAAAATCCTCATAATTATGTTCTTCATCAAACCAAAAGTCAAGACCCGACACCATCAATGATTCATCGTGCGGAAACGGCACAATCGCACCCACTCCCCAAGGACTGATTAGACTGTCTCGTCTGATTGAATATTTATTCGACATTTTTGTTATCTCCTTGAATATTTAAAACTTTGTCGCACGTCAATCCGCACTCTCTGTCCACATTCCGCATAGACGTCGGGGTTTCCCAACCGCGTATTCCCCACTCCTTCGGTTTTATAGTTCCCGCAGGACAAAGTAACGGTGCATTCTCCCCGATTGTAAACGAATAAAATTTTTCTGGAGTCCATGCTTTCCATTCCTCCCACTTTTCATAAAGCTGTTGTTTTATATCTTGTGTTTCCGTCTTATCAATTCCTTCTGCACGTTCAACAATAATGTCAACTATCTTTTTATATTCCTCTTCCGTCGGGAACCTTCTCGCATTGTCTCTATCTGCAATATCAACAAAAAATCTGTGTAAAGCAACGAAGACAGCATGTAATGCCCTTTCCCTAAGCGGTCTGGAGAACGGTGTAACCGAAGTCGGTTCAACATTGAAATATAATTTAGAATGTTGAGATTGAAACTTTTCGTAATGAGATTTATCTCTGGATTTAGAGGTATTATAAATCACAAACACCAGTCCGGGAGCACTTTTATCACGACCGACACGACTGGTAGCCTGAATATACTCGGACATAGACTTCGGTTGTCCGGTAACAGTCATCAATCCCAAACGAGATATATCAACACCGACAGATATCATATTGGTAGCCAAACATACATCCAGTGCTCTTTTCTCCGGGTCATCGCACTTAACCTCAAGTCGTTTTAAAATCTTGGGGATATCTTCATTACTCATACGGCTGGTCAATTCAGCTAAGCCGCTTTCATAAATATATCTGCGTTTTTCAGGCTCTAAAGAGGCTTCTAATCGATTACGGTAAATTACTTCCAAATGCTCCTTAATATCGGCAATAAACCATGTGGCTGCTTGTCCCAACTCACGCATACTCCCAAAATAAGCAAGATTTGTCCAATATGCGTCTCGCTGACTCTCATCGTCCAACACTACAGCCTTTGCGGCATATAAAAAGGCTGCAAAAGTATAGATGGATGCAGTAGCGGAAGATGAAGCCGCCGCACCGTATAAACCTACATATTTTCTGCCGATTTGATTTTTCTCTTCCGCAAAAAAACAATCCTTGTACGTAGTCCCCTGAACGGGAAATTGAAAAACATTTTCTTCTCCGCAACCGTATAAAGCATTGCACTGTTGTTTTGCATGACTGATAGTTGCAGTAGAAGCGATAACTTTAGGCTTTGCACCATTCCTGACGCAAAGCTCATGCACCAGCGTTTCGTATAACCCTACCGAAGAGCCCAAAGGCCCCGTTATTAAGTGTAACTCATCTTGAATAACAAGTTCGGGCGGCGTTCTTTCTTCGTCACCGCCGAACAAACTTTTCGCTTTAGGCACATACGGCAACATGGCAAATTTATCCACTGTTCCGAATAAAAGCGTAGGAGGATTCTCATATATTTCATCATCAAATAAATTCAACGGCAGCGGAAAATCTTCATCCGAAAAATCGCAATTTTCGTTACCGCATCTGAAGACGACGTGCTTTTTATCCGGGGATATCTCGTAACCCGGTGTCTGAGCAATTTTCTCTGTCTTGAACGTTTCCATGCTTGCCCCGCACCAAGGGCATTTAAGGATAACCGACACGTTTTCGTTTGTTTTTCCGGTTTGAATTTCCTTAATCTTGTTAATTACATCTGATGATTTATTTTTTGTCAGAGAATCGCCGACCCATAACCCGATGGTTATTCTTTCCCTTCCCAAAAGCGTTTCGTTTTCAGACCGTAATTTTTCTATTGCACAAATTAAAGATGCGGCGCGCTCATATTGTTGTGCCGTTAAAAGCCGCAATGTATAACGCATAATTGCGGCAGTACCGGAATCGTTCGGATTCTTAATTCTGCGCATAAATATCGTAAAAGCGGTTAATCCCAGGTATGCCTCTGTCTTTCCGCCGCCTGTAGGGAACCAAATCAAATCCACGATGTCTCTTTCCGGCGACTGTTTATCATAGATTGAGAGCAAATTCATCAAAATGAAGGCAATCTGAAAAGGTCTCCACTTTCCGTATACATTTTTTGAGGAATTATACCATGTCTTTTCATCGTCAAAATCGGGCATAATAATGTCGTTTTGCAATTCAAACGAAAAAGTCCCGATATTGTAACTTTTGTACTCGGTAAGCGGCAATTTGTAATGTAACTGTTGCAACAACATAGCCTTATTGGCCAATGAAAAAGCCGACCAAACCTCATTATTTTCTTCCAGCAGCATAATGCCGGAATTCATTCGATGTAAACAAATTCTGCACAGTTCAATCTGTTTTTTTGCCGTTTGCTTAAATTTTTCATCCTCAATCTCATTCGCTTTCTTTTCTTCCCGATCAATCCATTCCTCATAATCATCACAAAGCATCCTCAAATCTTTTAGAGAATCTTCTTTATTTTGTGCGTACATTTTCATGGAAAGCAGCGCCCTCGATGTTGTAGGTACAATCGGTTTCACCTCATACTCGGGCATAACCGACGCCATAATTTCGGTCGGAATATCACTGTCATCCCAAACAGCAGCACACCCGTGTCCAATAGCGTAAGTTTTAACGTCTCTATATAATAAAGAATTTAACTGATAATCTTCATCATTTATCTCTGCACAAAAATTCGCAGGCAATGGTACCAATTTTTCATTCGTTTTAATACTGAAACCGCATTGAAACCAACAGTCGGATTGCGAAATATTTTTTTCTTCACCGCAATGTTTTGTGTTCACCAACGTAACCGTATAAATCACAGTATTTTCTTTTTTTAATCTGAAAGTGACGGTTACTTGTAATCCTTCAATCAACTTTCCCTCTAAGTCAAACAAATCATAGGCTTTATGCTTATTGCTTTTATCGGGCAATGTTGAGGATTCCAAATGTAATACCGAATTTATTTGTTTTCTATAATAGCACTTCCTCTCTTTTTCGCTAAAAACAATTTTTCTTTCGCTGGTCTCATCCTTCTTTTCCATCGGAACATGCGCAGCTTTTTCATCGTATGCACCGACAGAAACATTTACTTCAAAAAAACCGACATGATCGGGAAAGCAGAAAGTAAGTCCCATTGCCGACTGCTTAAAGTTGTTAATTTTTGATGTTTCTTCTTCAATAGATGGCTCTGCAATATTTTTTTCACCAATCAGCGAAACAGTACCCCCTAAGGTCTCATCCGGAATATCTTCAGCCGTTTCAACCTCAACATTATCGCTTTCCGCATCTTCTGCTCCTTCGGGAATTTTTGTTTGCGGAAATAAAATACCTGTGACATATGTTTTTAACGGGGAATCACAAAATAAAATCTCCTCCCCGTTATCCTGCTTAAATAACGGTAACGGATTAGGACCTAACAGAATTTTTTTGACTGTCTCAAGAACTTCTTCCCTGGCTTTCATATTTTTACCCCTTCAATAATAATTTTTTCCTTTGTTTTGATGCCCGTTCTGTTTCCAAAACAATCAACTTACTCCTTGCACGACTCAACGCAATATACATTAGCTTGACATCAGCATAATCGTCCACATCAACCAATATTACTATTTCGCTTTCCAATCCCTTAAAGGACTGAACAGTAGAAAACATAGCAAAATAAGCATCCGGATCTTCCCCGTAATTTCCAATGATAAACTTCTCTCTGTCACACAAATTTATTATCGATTTTTCTCTTCGATTTGCCGATAATACCATAATTACCGTCGACTTAAACCCTTTCTTTTTTAATTCCTTAACACAATCAATCAGCTTTTTAGATTGCTCTTCAGCGGAATTACAAACATAGAAATCGACAGGTTCTCCAGTAATTTTTAATCTGTATTTTTTGTCCTCATACCCGGTTATATTTATCAGTTCATTCCCTATGTACAATGTGTTTCTGCAATTGATTGTCAATCGCTTCTGTGCAAAAAAGGTAAACTCTTTCAGCGTGTCCAAAGTTGCAGATTCATTATATATCGCCTGACGAACGAAATCTCCGTAAAATGTGAACTTCCCGTCAAATAATCCGCCCTTTAAAATCACATCGAAAAACTTAATATATTCGAGAGTACATAAATCCTGAAACTCATCTACGATAATTTTATCAAAAATAATACCTTTTTGTTTTGCCGCCTCACAAGCAATTTCAGGAAGTATAACAGAAAAGAATTCTTGCGTTCCTTCATTTTCAATAACCATATCCTCGCAAATTTTTGTCATAAAAGCATGTAAAGAGTAAACGACTACGTTATCAGATGATATACTGCATCTTATGTAATCAGCTAAATTTCTATTAAAGCAAAAAAATCCTACCTTCCGGCTCACATCTATCCGTTTTGCCTCTTCAACGGCAATAAGCGTTTTCCCGGTTCCTGCACCTCCTGTTACAACGATACGATCATTAATTTCTATATCGTCAAGACAAGCATATTGTTCTTCCGTTAAAGAAAGTATGTCTTGTTCCGACGCTTCAATAAAACTTTTTAACGGAACAACGCAATCAACGATTGGTCTCAAGACTTTTACAATTTTTTCCGCATCCGCCGGAGTCAATTCTTTCGGCACTCTCTTCCCCAATTGATGCAATTCGGAAATAAAATTCTTGTGCAATTTTTTTACAAAAGAAACATAATCAACATTATCTGATTTCTGATATAAGCGCCACGTCTCATCCTCGGTTACAGCCGTTAAAGGGAAACTGTCTTCGTCGGTAAAAATTACACCATAGCCGTATAAAATATCCGTGCGACCGTAACCTGTCCCGAGCTTCTCTCCGACAATTCTTTCAATTTCAAACATAGCTTCTCTGCTTTGTTGAAATGGTCCGCGTTTTTTAAAACTTTTTTCTTGATTTCTGTTTATAAAAACCCAGTTATCACCGTCAAATCCCACGCCGCCGGATTTCACTTCCAAAATGAAGATACCGTATGACGGAGCAATAACGACAAAATCCGCTTCTCCGAAAACAACGATCTTATGTTTCGGCAAGCGAAAAGAATGCAACACAATCCAGTCGGAAGGCGCATTATATTTCAAATATTCAAAAACTTTTCTCTCCCCCGAACTGTTTGAATCTTCGGGAAAAACATTCGGATATGTCTTGGCCATCAATATAACTCCTCAATTCTGTTTACAAGATTACGCCCGACTTGTTCTTTGTCTAACACTTCTTCTACCGTATAAATAGCTATTTCACCTATTCCTTCAACTGTTCCGTGCGACGGCGTTTTATCGACAATTGCCTTAATTTCTGCTGCTTTATTTTTCAACTCGCTCGTTAACCATCTACCCGCTTTCTGATGATATGCTTGAACTTTTTTTCCGGCATCAAAAATGCTATCTATAAGCGACAAATATCTCTTACTTAATTCCTCTAACCCTCTTTCATGCGAAGCTACATCACCGATAGCTCTTAAAATGTTGATATCTCTCGGCATTATCGTTGCTCCCAATAGCCAATACACTACTTGTTGGAACGAACATTCTCCGCCAGTCTTATTTAAAGACTGCCATACTTCATTTACCGTTTTGTTTTCTGCATATTTGTTTAATATTTCAGTCCATAATTCCGAAGTTTCCCGCAGAGACATTTCCCCTGCCTGCCGCATTAACAGATCGGCACGCTCTTTTATAATATCTTTACCGCTTTGCCGAAGAAGAATCTTATCGCCTTTTTTTAACTTTACCGCATCTTTTTTCATAGGACGATCCATATGCCCCAATGCTAAAAGCGTAACATCTATTAAATCATGAGTAGGGTAAAAAAATCCTATTTTATCTTCCGACAAAAGAACCGGGATACACTCAATTGAGTCATCGAAGTTTGTATTTGAACCACGACTCCCTAAAGTGGATCTGATAATTTTACTTGAAATCGTATAATCGGAAATATCATCATACTCACCCTTATCACCACACTCAATATTGTCAAACGGTTTGTCCGCTATATCGCTTTCCGAAAATTGAACCTCCCGTGCAGTATTTTTAATCGCTGCATGCGGAATACATTCATCAACTTTAGCGATAAGACCGTCTCTCCACCTGTTTTCGTAATCATATAAAATAAATACCAGTGTATTATAACAGTACGTTTGCCTGATTTTTAAATACTCATCCTTATCAAACCACGGAACTACTAAATAATCCGTTCCTGCAAAAGCCTTTTGCATAACATAAAAATCGCTTATTCTTTTGATATTGACTCGACAATCTCCTTTTGCTACGCATACAGCATTAAACGTCTGATTTATTTGGGCATATTTATCTGGAACGATAATTGTAATGCTCTTCCCGCTTGCTGCAACACTTTCAATAAATTTCAGTAATTCATTAAGTTTTACGGGTGTCGACCTGTCTATTACTGTTCCAAACGCCTTTAATATTTCATCAACTAAAACTGCTGTTTGTTGTCCGATATAATAAGCTTTTTGTGAATTCCAAATCTCCGTTATTTCCATTAATTTGTATCGAAAGCTTTCCAAAACTTCCCCTTCCAATTTACATACACACCTTGTAAGTTCGTTTTGAAAGCCCCATATTTTGCGTACTAACTGTCGTACTACATTATCAGCATCGCAAGTTGTCCGAGATAAGTTACTAATCAATCGAACCGATTTTTTTAAATACGGGTCTTCAGCCGTCTTCAATACAAATTCTGCCAATGCCGCCCTACTGATCTTCTCAGAAAATCTGCGAAACAACCCACCCGTCACTGATTTATTTTTTACTTTATCATCCGCATACGATAAAAAGGCTTCGCTTTTCATTGTCGAAGGTTTCCAGTGCCATAACTCAAATCCAAAATCAGTAAGTAACGGACAACCTTCAAAATCGTTCTCAGAAGCAAATACAATAAACGGAATTTTATATTTCAAAATTTTTTTAAAAGTATCCGGGTTACTGATAATCTCATCAAATTTATCCATGGAGGAATAAATCGAATATATTTTTCCCCTGCTTTTTTCATCCTTTAATAAATAGTACAGCTCTTCCATTTTAGTCGTCACCGAAATGGAAGGTAAACAATTCAACCGCCCCTTATTATAAAGTCTAAATTTATCCTCGCTCTCTAAATCTATTTCGCCATATGTTACCACTTCTTCACTAAATATGCCATTAATATAGAGAGATTCCGAAAAATCCCTGAAATCTTTTTTTGCCGACAGTAATATCATTGTTTTTCTTAACGCAGTACGCTTACTTCTCAACTCGCCTAAAATATTTTTTGAGTCTGAAAGTTTTTGATTTGCTGTTTTTTTAGCTTCACACCACGCTTTCCATGAAGAAATCGCCCCATCGGTTTTTTCAAACATATAATGAATGCCGTTTATGGGACAAGTTATTTTTGTTGGATTTTTTCTGTCAACTCGAAATTTTATCCGATTCTTTTCATCTATCCCTAAAAATTCCACAACGGCTTTACCCAATCGAAGGTGCTGTCCTGGTTGAATATCATCTAACACGCTCCCGGCGTAATCAGCTTCATATTGTATGTTTGCAAAATACTTTGTCAACAATAAAGGTACAACCATGCACTCATTATCCGGCAATATTATTGCAATTCGTTTATGCCCGTTAGAAATAAATTTATCGATTATATATTGCGTAAGCGTAAATAACGGGGGTAAATTTTCACCTTCCGTTTTATTACTTTGAGCATATTTTACAATCCCGTAAATCGGATAATTCTTATTAAAGTTATCCAAAATTTGACTGAGTAACAATGGCTTCCTCCTTTGTGCAACAATATGTCGTTTTATCTGCATATTTTATGTTTTATCCGCCAACTGTCATTATGCAAAATACGGAATATTAGACATATGAATTCGACAATTTTATTGTAATTAATTCTGTCTTATCGTTTTTTCAATTATATCGGCACATTGTATTGTTTTCTCTTTGATATCTTTTCCCCAAAATCGCAAAACCATCCAACCTTCGGCTATTAACCTCTCGTTTACTTCAATATCTCTCTTAATATTTCTTTCTATCTTGGGAATCCAAAACTCTTGATGAGACTTAATATCTTTTTTCCGTTCTTCCCAATTATAGCCGTGCCAAAACTCGCTATCACAAAACACCGCTACTTTTTTCCCTATAAATACAATATCCGGGTGTCCGAAAACATTTGATACATTTTTTCTGTAACGTAGTCCGCGATTCCATAATTCTTTTCTGAGGATTATTTCTATTTCCGAGTCTTTATTTTTTACTGCCTGCATATTCTTATGTCTTTGTTCAGGTGTGAGTTTATCCATGTCAAAAAAACCAAAATATTCATTATTCCTTTTAAACGTTTTTTTTAATACTTCACGACATCCAAATACTCATCTAAGCGTTTATTCAGGTACTCCGCGAAGAGTCTCGTCATTTGCTTTTTGTCCTCAAAGGCGTCGTAATAGCGCATTCTGTCGGTAAACTTGATATCGATCGGCGGGTAACCTGCTTTCATCAATTCCAAATTGACAATGAGTCTGCCCGTCCTGCCGTTACCGTCGATAAACGGATGAATGGACTCAAATTCGATATGAAACTCCGCCAGTTTTTCAACAATATTCTGCTTGCTTTCCGAATATTGAATCAGCAAGTCGTTCATTTTCGGCTCAATGAGATAAGGCTGTACCGGCTCGTTTTTTGCCCCGATGATACGGACGGGAACGCGCCTGTAAATCCCGCGATCCTGCGGTTTATCCGCCAAAACAAGCGAATGTATTTGCTTGATCACAGACTCGGTGAGCATTGCTTTTGACTTCACAAGTTCGCTCACATAATCAAAAGCCTCTTTATGTCCTACTGCTTCCATATGGTCTTTCAAAGGTTTTTGATCGATCGTAAGACCTTTGAGCACCATATCCGTTTCGCGCAATGTAAGAGTATTGCCCTCGATCGCATTGGAGTTATATGTGTACTCGATCGCAAAATCCTGATTCAGCCGCTCCAACTCTCCCGCTGTCAGAGGACGTCTCTTATCAAGCTCTGCCTTTTTTGCGATAATTTGCTCAATCAGAGATTCTTCTCTTTTATACCGACCGTCGCTCGGCTTCGGAGCAGAGTCCGGTATGAACCAGATTTTCCCCTCTCGCCATGCGCCGTCTATTTTCCCTTGCAAACAAAGAACGCGTACCCGCCGATCGCTGATACCCCACTTTTCGGAAGCCTGTTTAGTAGTCATTGCCATTAGAAATTCCTCGCTATACGATACTTTCGCATATAAATATAACAAGAATAGTATACCACCCAATCGGCATAATGTCAATAGTAAGGAACAATATTTCTATATTTGCGGAATAATATTGTCCGCTATAAATTCACAATCTTGATTCTTTTTTCCGCTAAACTATTGACAAAATACGAAATAATGCTATAATATAACGATTTAGTAAAAAAACTAAATGGCGGCTTGGGGTACAAAGGAGATTATTATGTACTATTTTGTAGAGGATAAGCAATTCTTAAAAAGAGCTCAATCCGACTGTTCTGCCACGATAAAGAAGCTTGAAACATTATTACGAAATAACTATGATATCAACTCACAAGCCTTTTTAGTCGGCAGCGGCGCCCGTAACATGATCACGCAAAACGAAAATGAAGGCATTGACTTTGATTACAATTTGAACATCCTATCGTGCCCCGATTGGGACGATGCAAAATCGATTAAAGAAGCCGTTAGAATCGCTTTCAATAAAATATTAAGTAATAAAGGTCTTAATGACGCAGAAGATTCCACCTCTTCAATCACAACCAAACCGATGTATTTCAAAAATGCTCCTGAGATAGAATTCAAAATTGATGTTTGTATCGTAACAAAAAATAATGCCGGAGAATGGGAAAGATTAATTCACGAAAAAACAGGTTATACCTGCAATGACCGATACTTTTGGAATGTTGCCCCAAACTCTAAAGGCTATCAGGAAAAAGCACGGAAAATAAAATCGGTTTCCGGATGGTGGAATAAGGTTCGTACAAAATACTTGGATAGAAAAAACTACTACTTGAAGAAAGGTGACAATAATCATCCTTCGTTTGTATGCTACATAGAAGTTATAAACGACGTATATAATACAATGCGGCAAAAAAATATATTATAAGATAAAAAAGAGACTGTAACCGAATCGGTAACAGTCTCTTCTTTTTATTAAGTTATATACACCACCATCGTCAGAGGTTTATAGCGGGTGGGGAAAAACTTTATCCCCAGACGCTCGTAATACTTTTTCACGGTGTCCGCGTCTACCGTCAGGGTAAACAGCGGATTTTCGGGTGTAAATCCCCGATTAGCCCCTCGGGTGTTTAATGTTCGCCTGTGGTGGTCACAGCCTGCGAGGGTAAAATGACCGTTTTGCCCTGTATTTTGAGGTTTGGTGCAATCTTCCATATCAAATTCAGCCCCCACTGCGCTTGCAGTCATATTATCTCACCTTTGCCCGACGTGGTCATCCTTAAATATGAAGGCTTATTCCTCAGCCACAAGCCCCATCTGAACACGTTGCCCTTTTCTACAGTGATAGTATCAATGAATTCCATCAGCACGTCTTTATCCGCCTTGCCGCTTTCGTCCATGCTGATTTTTCCGAGCAGGTCACGAACATACTGCATATCTATGCTTTCTTCGGCGTCTTCATCCTGCCCGGTGCCGAGCATTGCTACTTGCAGTTCTTTAATATCCTGCTCACACTTTGACTTGGCTCGCTGATATTCTTCCTGCTTATTTCACCGTCAGCTCTCAATGAGAGGAGCGAGTCGAGTTTCTTCTCCGCCTTTTCAATCCGCTGCTGATAGCCCGAAAGGTCACGCTTATTTTTCGTCTTCATCTCCTTCAACGTCTGGTTGAGAATGTTGGCCGCCTCCTCTATGACGGGAGCTTTATCAACTATGATATTGTCAAACAGCACCGCCGCCATGACATCAAGTTTGGTTTCGTTGACTGTCGGCATATCGCAAAAGCCTTCGGTATCGAGGTCTAACTGCCTGCGTTTTTCCGCACTACCGTTGTTGATACGCGAATAACAGCTATAACCGTAGTGCTTTTGCCCGTTCTTATCCTGACGCCATTTGTAGCGTTTGAACCTGGAGCCGCACGCACAGCGCAACTTATTTGCCCAAACATCGGTCGTCGGCGTTACGCCTATTCTCTTCTGTTTACTCTTTACAAGCGCGGGCACCGTCGTTGACCTGTCCATACGCAGATCTCTGCAAGCGTACCATACATCTTCGGGAATTATCGGCTCGAAATCTCCCTTGACAAGCACAAACTCCTCTTCCTTGTTGCGGATGATTTTCTGGTCGAGGAAGTTGTTTCTGTACGACTTATTATAGCTGATATAGCCCATGTAAGTCGCATTGTGCAGCACGCGCGAAACCTTGGTTGTATCCCACTTAATTAAACCATTGGCGCACCTGCGCTTATTCTCGATAAGCTTGCCCATTATGGCACGCATACCGTAGCCTTGCAGATACAAGCGGTAAATCATTCGGACCGTTTCCGCCTGTTCGGGGTCTATGACGTATGTATTGCCTACGCATATAGCCGAGGATGTTTCCGTTGCCGTAGAGAGTTTTATTCATTCGACTGACCTGCTGTCCTGCTTTTACTCGTTCGGAAATCTTCCTGCTCTCGTCCTGAGCGAGCGTCGCCATGATTGTAAGCCTGAGTTCTCCGTCGCCATCCAGCGTCCAGATGTTGTCCTCCACAAAGAACACTTCGACATTTATGTTTTTAAGCTCTCGCGTTGCCACAAGGGTATCGACCGTATTCCTCGCAAAGCGGCAGACTTCACGCGTTACGATTAAATCGAACTTGCCCGCTCTTGCATCATCCATCATTTTAAGGAAAGCAGGTCGCTTTTTCGCCTGCGTTCCCGTAATGCCCTGGTCGATATATCTTCCGCAAAGCTGCCAGTTGGGATGATATTTTAATTGGTCGTCATACCACTGCATCTGATTTTCAAGGGCTGATAGCTGAGCTTCGTGCTCCGTCGATACTCGCCCATAGAAAACCATCTTCCTTTCCCTGTTTTTATCGGCTATCATTGATTTTCCTCCAACAGTTTCCTCTCCTTTAAAACAAGTCTTTCATAAATACCGTCCGAAAGAACGCCCTTTCTGCACAGCACTTTTAAATACTTGATTGCCACTATCCTTTTATCGTAATTGTTGCCATATTCTTTAATTATTTCCTTTGTCTGTTCGTCTGTTCTTAGGTTATAGTTCAAATCTCCTTTTTAATTTTGTGTTTTGCGTAGGTCGCAGCGCCAGGGATTTACGTCTTGTCTTTTCACTCCGCCAAAGGCTCTTACATACTTTTCTTATTTACCGACTACTCTCCGTTGCGCTGCCGTTCCTTTACTTAACTCTAACTTTTCCTCAACTTCCGCATTCCATCACGGAAAGATGAATGCGGTTTGCCCTATCACACAATTTTTCCCTTTTCTTTTTCCCGACATTACGGGTGTGTTAAGCACTTAATGTGTTCCGTGTGTTTTTATGAGCTCATAGGCAGTTTTAATAAAGTCCACCTTGCTCATGTTGCGTTCCTTTAAAAACGCATTGATTTCATAAAACAGGTCACGCGGTATCATTGTCTGAAAATTGCCGCTCGCCGCCTGACGCTTTTGCTTATTCTTTGCCTCGTATTTACGGTTTGCCACTCTCTGCGGTGTATCTTCCTTTCTCGTTACCACTTTATCCCTCCGAAAGTTTTTCTCGTATATATACTATATTATATATCACAAGACTTTGAAAGTCAAGGGTCAGCGAAAAATTTATGCTTTGCCGGTCGTGGCGACTAAACGTCGCTCGCAGCTTTTTTACTTACGCAGATTTCTAATCCCCTCCGCCTCAAACTGTTCGAGATATTCGGGAGTGTCGGCGAGAAGTCCGTTGTTGAACTTCTGTATAATGCCTTGTTCGTCAGAATACTTCTCACTTATGAAATTGAAGAGCGACGACAGAATAGATTTGTTGATTGTTACGTTCAGCACAGTTTCATTTAGAAGCCTTGTCAAAGCGGCGTAGAACTCTTCGTCTGTACTTCCGCTTTTTCTCGGCGCAATCAAATCTTCTTTTTCCTCTTCCGTTACCATACCACCCGTCAGCTTTTCATAAAGAATGGGCATACCGTAGAAGAGAGCTTCATTGATTACCTTGTTTGCGCTTTCATATCCCGGGAGCTTGGTAAGCCGTTCAATCTGCTCTATCATTTCGATATCTGCAATTCTGATATGCCGCTGCACGCCTATCTTTTGATGTTTTTCTTTCAATCTGTCACCTCCTCTGACCATAGGCACAACGAAAGCGGGTTTCCCGCTTGTCATTTTGCGGCAAGCAAAATTTCTCGTAGGTGGGAATATACCACCTACCTTATCCTGCTTTGCGGTTTTTGGACAAATCATCCCACCTTTCAGCTTGTTTTTGCTTGACCTTTTTGTCCGTATTTCTGCTCGTACCCTCGTGCAAGATAGTAGATATTCCGCACCTTTCCAAGCTCTTCATCCGCTTCAAAATGCGCGGCAACGTCAGCCCAATTCAGATCGGTTATATACCTTTCACTTGCGCCGTACAGATTGCCCTGTATGTCTGGATAAGCACTTCTGAACTGTTCATAGGTCATACTTTCTTTCGGCTCAGACAGTTCTTTAACGGACGTTATCTGCGGCATATCTTGGGGCATGACAGGTTGCTTGTCCGTCTCCTGAATTGCGCTTGCTTCAATCTTGGTTACGCCGCATTTTGCCTTTCCGCCTCTGCTTCCGCTGGACTTTCGCTTTTTGGAAACATCCATTTTAAGCTTGCATAGGTTGTAATACCCCTGTATCTCTTTGTCCTTGAACTGTACCTCTTCTCCGCGGAACATATACGCACAGATCGCCTTGACAAATGCTCCCAAATCACCACCTTTCAATAACTTCATCGCATCGAAATACGTTTCTTTGAACGTGAAGTGTTGCCCTCACTTTAACAAGGACACGAAATTTTAAAAGTTCGGGGTGCAACAATAAATTTCTTGCCTATGAATAATACTCTCACTTAGTAGCCACGGCACGAGGCATTTTTCAACGGGTATATCAAAAATTTCTGCGCTCAATGTGGAGAGCGTTATAGCATCGTATAAAAATCCCCTCACTATATAAAGGACACTTTTTGAATGTCAGTACATGGTTTTGCTCAAAATTTTATACTCTTTTCTTAAAACCCCTACATATAAACAAGGACATGAGATTTCAAAATATAGACGCTTACGAAGATTTTTTTGAGTACGGAAAGGCGATTGTGTGACTTTGTAAAATATTCCTCTCATAATTACCCGACAATTGAAGGCAAAAACTTTGACGTTTTTCCCAAAATTCATCTGACGACACGAAAAAGTCCCTTCACTTAATAGCCACGAAAAGCGGCGTTTTTGGGGTATACGTTTAATAATTTAACAAATATTTTTTCTGCGGGAGTGTAAAACCTTTCTCTCCTAATAGCCACAAGAATGGCAAAATCGGAGCCCCTGATTTTAAGATTTTTCAGAATAGCTACAAAAAAACAGCTCCTTACAAGTGGTAGCCAAATAAGGAGCCGTTTTTATGCGTATGCAGATATTTTTCTGTTTGGGAGCAAAAGTCAATTCAATGATTTATGCCTCCAAGCAGCAACCTAAGTTAAAAAAATCCGCCCAAACGTAAAACTGCTTTACGTTAGAGCGGAATACACACATATCAGTGAGAATTACAAAGATTACTTATTAAATTTTTACGATGATACCTATTTCCCCCAACAAGATTTTGAACGCAGGCAGAGCCGCCTACGTTGAGCGCAATTACCACATGATAGACCGCGCCGATATTTGCATATTCTATTTAGACAAGACTTACTCTCCACTTAACGGACAACCATCAAACAATCACTTGGCTAGCCCAACACAAAGGTCAGCGGAACAAAACTCGCTTATAATTATGCCATATTCAAAAAGAAAGTTATAATAAACCTGTATTGTGATACGCAATAAGATGACGGTTGAATACAATCAATCATCCCCTTCGGTTTATGAATTTATAAAATTCGCAATCACTACAAATTTAAGAGCTCGTTTGCCCTCTTTTGCAGGAATTTTTCTATGGTCTTCAATCTGCTATTAGGCAAATTGTATCTAGGATGATGCGCGAACTTAAAATTCACCATCTTCCTCAGCAACTCCCTCTGACGTTCTGAAATAAACGCGCTTACAACTTCTTCATATGAACCGCCCATAGCAGGTTTACGTGTTTTGGAGTAATTCGCTATATCCGCAAGGTCGTCTTCCATTGCAAAATTGAATAGTGAAAGTACATTGTCAAACACGGGTGCAAACGCATTTACCTTATTCGTATGGCTATCAACAAGCAGCCCGAAATTACCAGTATGCCTATCCGTATTGAATATCAGCGCATCAAAGACAAGCATATCTGCAAATTCATTGTAGAACTTTTCGCCATAGTCTTTTAGCAACTGAGCAATGGCAAGCAGAGACTCCTTCTCCAAAAAACGCCAAATGGGGACATATGCAGTATTGATGTCGGTAAAAAGCTCGCAGACGGATGAAATCATACCCTTCCACTGCCTGAGATTGTATTCCACATGCTTAATGCCCATTGTTTGAGCAATCTGTGCAGCATAAAATTCCGAATAAGGCTCTTTCCCAGTCATTCGCCGCTCCCATTGTGCCGCCTTTGTACAGATATATTTTGCCGTCTACTCTGCGCCAGCACTTATTTAGCATTCCGTTCGTAGTGAACTCCGGTGAAGACGTGAATCCTCTTGCGACACTGCTTCCGTGTCCAGTATAGGCAATCAGCGCCAGCGTACGCGAAAACTTTTTTTCATATAGGTTATAGTTTTCAAACTTGCCGTCAAACCCGTCTTCTACAACCCAATAGGAATCGTTTAAAGACAGCCCTTGGCTTGCTCATATAATTCCGAGAATATCATTAAATGAAAGTCCTAACTTTGTCAGAAGAATTTCCGCATTCGCTCGCTTTTTGTGCACTACTCTTGATTTAAGCCACGAGATGATACCTCTTTCGGTCAATTTAAGCCCGATAGGCAACAGCTTCTTATTATCCTCATCTACCCACAGGATACGGCACTCCTCACCCGAAAGCGGAAGATTGTCATAATCAAACGTGAGTAAGACTTGATTATATAATTTAAGACTGAATCATAAGAGCTTCTCCCCTTTCTTAAGCGGATAAAAATTAAACTCCCAACACAAATTCATAATCAAGCTGTTTTTTTCTTTCTTTCCAATCGGGCATGTATATTGTCAAGAACTCATAAAAATTCTTATCGTGATTAGGGTACATCAAATGCACCATTTCATGGAAAACAACATACTCTATACACGCAACACTCGCCTTGTAGAGATAATAATTTAGATTAATCTTGCATAACTTTCTGCTACAACTTCCCCACAATGTCTGCATTTTAGCAACTAATATTGTGGGTTTTATAATATTGTGCCTGCTTATAATCGGATAAAGCTTATCCAAAACAGACTGATAATATTGTTTAGCCTGCCTTTGCCACCAATTATCAAACTGCTTATCTATATCAGCTTGATTATCCTCAGTAGTACTGATAATTATTGAAGAATCTTCGATTATTACACCTTTCTTATTTGATCTTACGACATAAATAGTCATTTGGCGACCAAGAACTCGAGTCGAGCAGCCAGACACAATATGCTCCTCTTTCTCGATAGGACGAGTCATCTCAAATACTTCTATTTTCTTTTCTAACCAACTTTTTTTGTCTGCTAAAAAATCTGCAACCCAACTTTCCGGAGTGTTTTCCGGCACAGACAGTTTAATCTCACCTGAAGCGAACACTTTGAGCCGTACTTTTTTTATGTTTTTCCAAATCACTTCAACAGAATATTCTTTGGAATTCAGATTTATTGTTAAAATCATATCAATCAGTACCTGCTCATTGCAGTTTTTATAGTATTTTCGATTAAGAGATCCATTGTATCCAAATCAATCTCTATTTTGTGTTCATCACAAAAATCCCACAAAAAATCTTCTATCGCCTGTCTCATCTTCTTATTTATGGCGACACTTGTACGCCAATCAACCCTGGCAAGAGATTGAATTTCTTTCTTGATATTTAGAGCCAATAAGCCTATATCTTCATCATAGGCTTCATCTGTCTTATTATTTTTTGTTAGTGCATCGACCAAAACGCCATAAAAAGCTTTTGCGTCGCTATCCCTGTCAATATTGGAGGGATAACTGTTACCCGTAAAACCTTCACGTAGATCATCAGCCATTCTTTGCATATTTAAAAAATATGCATTTTCATCACGCGACCTACGATATTCAGCCAGCGTATCCCTGATACGCTCAGAGAAGCGCTTATAGGTCAATGGATCATCAAACTTTCTTGCCTCTAATTCTGATACTACACGAGTTTGTATGTATGCCGCACGCGCCCTTTTACCATCAATTTTTTCGAGCTGTTTCTCCATCCCCGCTTTATCATGCAACGCTATAGGCTCAACAACAATCTCAACTGGTTCAGAAGTAACAAACGTGTTCAACAGATTTTTTATTGAATCTTCGTACTTAGAGAAATTAACTTTCTCCTGATAGATATTCATAAGCTCAGCACGCAACTTTTGGAAAAAAAGCAAATCGGATTTATATTGACTCATAATATCAGAGCCAGTCATTTGATAAAGCGAATAACTGCTTACTGCAAGAGTCATCATTTTAGAAAAAGACGATAACTTTTCATAGAAATTCTTACGTGCTTTTATGCTATCTTCATCATTTCCCTTATCAAAGAAATCAACCCAAGCACGAGAACTATTTTTATCAATATCCACATCGCTAAAAATCGTCCAAAGTTCCTTATAAGATTTTTCAAGTCTGTCCTTCTCTTCTTTGGCTGTCTGAATTGACCCTTCCAAATCTTCCGGGTTAAAACCTGATAACCCCGAGTTCTGATCGCTATACATGTCTAAAGCACTACTGAGTTTTGCAAACAACCCCCAATAGTCAACGATGAGGCCAAAATCTTTTCCTGGATAAATTCGATTTACCCTTGCGATAGCTTGCAACAAAGTATGGTCTTTCATAGATTTATCTACATAAAGTACTGCCAGGGGAGGAGCATCAAATCCTGTCAACCACATACTCTGCACAACAACAATATCAACATCATCGCCGCCGCAAATATTAGTCTTTATATATTCCTCATAGGCATCATAATTCTGACCAAATCGCGGTTCGACTTCATTCTTGAAAAAATTATTTATAATTGAACTATCCGATACAGATAAATTACCGCCATCTCCGTCGCTATCTCCGGAACCGGATTCCCTGCATATAAGCGCAGCGGCCTTTACTCCACCTATATTATTGATTGCCTGTTCCATCTGAACAGCAACTGCCCTGGACGAAACTGTGACCATTGCTTTAAAACCACGAGGTTTGCAATATTTTAAAAAGTGTTCATGAATATCAAGTGCAATCATAGAAATACGCTGCGAAGTGTGAGCTAACGCAACAAACCTCGTCCACTTGTTATTCATATCCTCTTTCTGTTCTTCAGTTAAAGGAGCAAGTATTCTGTCTCGGAATTCATTAATTTTATCTTGTCCTGAAAGTTGCTGAGGAACAACCCTGCCATCATAGACGAGCGGAACAATTACGCCGTCACGAATACCCTCTTCAAAACGATAAGCTTCACCTATCTGTTTACCAAACTTTAAATAAGTGTTATTTCTATCTTTTTTTAAAAGCGGGGTTCCGGTAAACCCAATTTTGAAAGCCAAAGGCAACACATCATTCATCATATTGTGGAAATCGCCGGTATGAGAACGGTGACTTTCATCAACCAACAAAAAGATATTTTCGTCAGCGATTTTTGTCTTTGACTTTGCTGCTGTTTCAAATTTATTTATAGTTGTTGCAATGATTATATTGCCCTCGTCCTTTAAAAGCGCAATAAGTCCTTTACCCGTCGTTGCCTCTGTGGGATTCATACCCGTATGGACAAAATTATCCCTTAATTGCTTAATCAGATTAATTCTATCGCACACTAAGACAAATCTTGGCGAGTGTATCCGCTTTTCCGCCAAAATTCTTTTAACCAGCATTACCATTGTCAGCGACTTACCGCTACCCTGAGTATGCCAGATTACGCCACCGCGGGAAGAACAACCGTCCTCCCCTAAAATTCTTTTCATAGCATTTTCCACACCGAAAAATTGCTGATATCTTGCGACTTTCTTTATGCCTCCATCATAAAGAATATAGTGGCGTATTAAATTCAAAAAACGCTTAGGCGAAAGTAAAGACACAAGCACTCTGTCCTGTTCTGTTATATGGCTGTCACCGATATATCTTTTCGCGCTATCTTCCTGCCACTCTCTGTCTTCTTCATGCCATTTACAGTAATATTCCTGCGTTGTTCCCGCCGTACCATATTTTACGGTATCAGGGTTTGCCGCAATGACAAGCTGAGCAAATTTGAAAAGCTGTGGAATATAATCAGGCTGCCAGTTGCGTACATTCTGTTTCACGCTCTCTTCCACATCAACACTTGCCTTTTTACATTCAATGACAGCAAGCGGTATTCCGTTTACTAGAATGACTATATCGGGGCGAGCAAATTTACCGTTTAGCCTTTCAACCGAAAACTCCTCAGTTACCTGCCATATATTTTTTTCAGGATGCTCCCAATCTATATAGGAAATATCAAAAGACTGTGCATTGCCGTCATAAAGATGGATTTCACAACTCTTGCCGTAAACCAAACGATCATACACTGCTTTGCTCGCATACATAAGGCCCTTTTCTAAGGGAGCGTCCAATTCTCGGATCGCCTCTCCTATTGCGTCGTCGGAGAAAGGGCAGACTTTGCCCCTGTATGTAAATGACTGTGAAGACAGGAATTCATGCATGACATCAGGGAAAAGTACACGAGATAAATGTCCGCGCTTCTTCTCCGCTTCCGCCCTTGGAATATATTGATACCCCATCGCCTGCAATTCTTTAATTGCCCTATCCTGCGACTCCGGTCGTTCATTAAATATCGTATAGTCCAACATTTCAATCACCTAAATTTATTGAAAAAAGAAATTTTTATTTGATAACTGCGACCAGCTTAACGACTTAACAGCTTTTATTCTTGCAATCTGCCTAACGCATTTTACTGGTTTCACTCTTTTAACGCTTTTAACAGGCAAAACATGTTTCACAGGCTGTACTGGGCCGCTTCCCGTAGCATCTCCTGTAAAAAATACACACCTTCCATAATGGTCTCTTACCCAGCCATTCTCATACCATCCTAAATGATGTCCTTTAAACGAATAGATCGCCCCACTATAGAAGTAGGCAACAGGCTCGCCTGAAAACAAATAAATAGTATCCAAATCTTCGGAATAAGCTATAGGCTCCCCATTAGAATTATAAAATATCATAATCAATTTTCCTCCACTAAAATACTTAAGCTTTCACTCTGACAATTCCCGTTAAAAGTAATTGCATCAAGAACTGCTTTTTTCTCTTCTGCTCTTCAAGCTCTTTTTGTAAAAGATCTAATTCATCATCAGCTTTAATTAAAATATCTGCTATTGCAATTTTCTCATCCTTATTTTTAGGAGACACAAAAGCATAATCATATATACTGCCTACACTTAAATTTGCTTGTGCAGCTCCTGAAGAACAATTTTGCATTTCTATAACAAAATGTTTTCTATTTAATAATTGAACAATCCAGCCAGTTTCATTTTGATTTAAACAAACAACCTTAGCAACTCTCTGATTTAATAAACAGTCTTTTTCATTTACAATGCAAACTCTGCCGACATTTCCTGTCAATGACATTAAAATATCTCCAATTTTTAATAATTGATGAGTCTGTATTCCTTCTGGTAAAACACTAATTTTATCGCAATCTTCAGTGTTAAAACTATTTTCTTTAACGTTTTTTATTGTAATGACTTTAAATTTTCCTTCTCTTTCATATGAACTACTTTGAAAAGCAAAGCCATTCAAAACACGTATATGGTTTTTCAGTTTATCTGTTATCCACTCATCGGTAAAGCCAGGCAAACGAACTTTACCTGTCAGAAGAACCTCCATCAGATATTGCTTTTGTTTTTTCTTCTCTTCAATCAGCTTTTCTTTGAGTTCAATAAGGCGGTCTTGTTCCTGCAAAATCTCCGCAATCTTTTCTTGTTCAGCTTTTGATTTCGGATAAGCGCAATACAATTTTTCCAAATCGCTTTTATAAATATGAACTACGGAGTGACCTTGTCCAAACCCAGACTTTTGTTTTATGGCAAAAGGTAAATATTGTTGATAAGCTATAAAAACAGGGCTAACCTCAACGGAACTAAATATTATTATATCTCCACCGACATATATATCATCAGACCCTGTATAACACACACATTTCCCTATTTCTTCCGCAGTTTCCCCTGTCCCTGTAAACAACAAAGTATTTCTACCGACTTGAATACTTTCATCCGCTGTGGTTCTGTCAATAAAACTTTTGGCTTGATTGAAATGATAATTATACTTCATATAAATATCACCATAGCTCACGCATGGAATTCCTTCGTTTTTCATTTCTTTCCCAGGAATTCCCTTACCCTTTGCAAATTTGCCCAACTTTTTAAGTGTACTTTTGTCCCAATCACATGGAAAAATCCCGAAAGGCGTTTTTTCGTACCCTTCGGGGATTCCCCCTCTTTTTATTTGTTCAATCCTTGCCCTAATCGTTTGGTTCATACTATGTACCTATGTTTAAAATGGAGTGCGGTAAGCAGGCTTGCATCCTCGCTTATTAAAAATTCAATGGCAAGGGATGCGCACTCAAATAAAAACGCCATAAAAATCAATATACTTTTCAAATTACTTTGTTTTTTGATTGTCATCACCTCCTCTAAAAATTCACGAAAAAAAGTGATGCAAGCCAGTACCGTCTCCATCGCTAAATGGCTATTTAAATTCTGCCAGAGTCTATATTAATACCCTGCCTTGAAAGCTCCCTGATGAGGTTTATCGCTACTTCATCCACCTTATTTTGGAATGGAATATAAATCAAACCCTGAATATCAGAGGGCTTTTCAAAATTTTTATTTTCCTTTAGCAAGATAGCAACCTTATTTCTGCCTAATTTTGCAAGAAACATTCCAAGTTCTAACACTACGTTTTGTCTTACCCTAAACTTATACGACTCTTCATTAACTGCTTTTCCTTCATCATCGGGTGTTGCCAAAACAATGGCATAACCGACATCTGCGCCGTACTCTTCCAGTTTTTCGATTATAGTTTGTCCACTGGATGCTTGCTGGTCCAAAATTATAGGGTCTAAATCCCATCTCCTGAGCATTGCTTCAAGTTGAGTGCGCGCAATTTCGTCATGACCGTAGACAACAAAAACTTTACGCCCTCCGGTAGTTACTTTCCCATCCAGTATATCCTTAACTTGCTGCTGGTTTTTACCCTGGACATTGTGTGTACCCGTCCTAAAACAGTTAATAATCGCGCCGTTACTTAAGCGCAACTGCTTACTATTTCCAGTTTCTTTTTCTTCTACAATACCTAAGTCAGTGCATGCTTCTATCTTCTTTTTAATTTCTTCGTAAGTCATTACCTTTTCCCCCATAAGTACTAATTAAATGATAATCTTTTTCCAATAAAGGTCATTATCTTTGTTTACAGAAATATAATCCACGTTATCGCCTTTATTAAATAAAGAACGTAATCTATTTTCAAAACCTTCTTGTAAAAGACTTGTATTCAGTTCATATGTAGATTCCGTAATCTTTCTACCGCCTATTTTTTCAACATAATCTTACCATGCAGAGTAATCATTTCCCTGCTTAACATCATAAGTAACAATCCTTTTCATTAACTTTACCTCTTAATTCTTATTATTAATATAAATATAGATTGAAATTTAAAGTCCGAGTTCTTTTAAATATTCTGCCATTTTGGCTTCAACTTCAGATATCCCTTTTTTTAAGCTTTCAATATTCCCTTGGACCTCATCAATATCGATAAGTTCCTCCTCTTCAAAAGTATCAACATAACGGGGAATATTGAGATTAAAATCGTTTTCTTTGATTTCATCAAATGTAGCGACATGAGCAAAATGCTCTATGTCTTTGCGTTCTTCGTACGCCTTTATAATATCCTCAACATTCTTCATTTCAAGGATATTTTTGTTTTTATCCTTCTTATAACGGAAATTACCATTCTCGTCCTTGCCGGAAGCATCAATAAACAGCACATCATTTATATTGCGATTCTTCTTCAATACCATTATACAAGCAGGAATAGACGTACCGTAAAACAGATTGGCAGGAAGTCCTATGACAGCATCGAGCAGGTTTTTCTCAACGACAGTCTTTCGAATCATACCCTCTGACGCTCCACGGAATAAAACGCCGTGCGGTACAACAGTCGCAATTCTGCCATTATTGCGCAACGAATAAATCATGTGCAACAAAAATGCCCAATCCCCTTTACTTACAGGAGGAACGCCCCAATCAAATCTATGATATTTATCTAGATTGGCAGTCATTTTAAATTTTCTGTCATCGGCATTCTCGCCTTCCTGCTGACCGCCAGGATTAAAACCTTCCGCCCATTTATCTTGCGAAAAAGGCATATTTGCCACGATAACATCAAACTGCTTTAAATTGCCGTCAGAATCCAAATGTTGAGGGTTAGAAAGTGTATCGCCCCAAGCTATATTGCCTGTATCAACATGAATATCATGAATAAACAAATTCATTCTGGCCATTGACCAAGAAGAACCATTCATTTCCTGCCCATATATCGCTACAGAGTCCAGATTTTCAGCCTGTCGTGCCGTTCGAATTAACAGCGACGCCGAACCGCAAGTTGGGTCGTAAATCGTATCGTTAATCCTGGGTTTAACTATTCTTGCCATCAGCTCAGAAATCATGCTGGGCGTAAAGAAACTTCCTGCTTTTTTACCCGCTTCCGATGCAAACTCGCCAATCATATATTCATATGCATCGCCAATAATATCCGCAGGATCTTTATTCGGCTTAATTTCTATTTTAGACGGTTCGAGACACAGAGGCTTAAAATCTTCCAACAAGGTACGCAGTCTTGTGTTCTTTTGCTGAGGATTGCCAAGCATAGATTCACTATTAAAGTTAATGCTACGGAATACACCTTTCAATTCGGTATTATTATCCTGTATACCTTGAAGTGCCGTGTTTATCATCTCGCCAATTTTAGAGTTATAGCGATTTTCGTAAAGATAATCAAACCTTTCGTTATCGTTTAAAGTGAACGGCAAATTCTTCTTTGCCCTTTCAATCCTTACCAGGTTATCACCATATCTAACCTCAAGATTTCTGATATATTCCTTGTACGTATCGTCGAGATATTTAATGAACAACATGGAAAGGATAAAATCCTTGTAATTTGCCGCATCTATAACTCCGCGGAATGTTCCGGCAGCCTTCCAGAGTGTATTTGTTATATCATCAAATGTTGTCATCTTATCTTCCATGTCAATTACCTCTATGTTTCACTAAATGTTTAAGCTTCAATTCGATTAGCATTTTTTCTTGTTCCAACAAGCGTTGGCTTAGCTTTTTCTTCTCTTTTAAAAGCCACCACACTTCCCCTATCGCACATTGCTTTTTCATGTCAGGCAAATCACCAATATCAAGTTCATCAAAGCTACCGCGCTTAATGGCGGGAACAGCTGTCCCAGCCATATCTTTATACAAACACCCCAAATTGGCTTCAAGAATAAATGCAAGATATTTAGGATAAATATTGTTTCTGGCGCGAACGATTGCAAGGTTCTGCCCAACCATATAATCTTTATCTTCAGAAATATAATTGACGAACTGGGGTTGCACTCGTCGTATAATCACATCCCCATGATAAACCCTTAGCCCTTCATCCGGAATAAAATTATTTTCTTCCTGAAGCGTAAGGATTCTATTGTCTTCTTGCAGACAACTTGAAGATAACCAAAGCCAATTATTTTCTAATGTCTCTTTTGACTTTTGCGGAAATGAAAATAATATGTCTGCTACATCTTTTAAAAGCATTAATCTTCCCCTAAATATAAAATGAGCTAACTAGGATGCTCATCGTTAATTTATAACTCCCCTAAATTATCGCGTTTGATATTATTAGGGTCAGTCCTGAGATACTCATTATCGACCACATGCACATCTTCACCGACATGCCAAGAGCCGTTCCTGAAGTACTTAGTCTTTACAGTGGAATAAGGATGAGCATTAATATAGTCAATCATCTGCCTTTTTGTACACCACATGCTTGCCTTAGTATTCAAGTTTTGCGTATACGCCAAACTGATAATGACATCATACCCATCGTAACCACGAGACTTTTTAACTTCATCTATATAATACAATGGCCTAATCTCCTTTCTATGTACTCGTAAAAGTAACTGCGCTTGACAAGTAAAACCGAAATGTGCTATACTAAATCTACCAAACATAGATAGCGCATCAGCGCAGTCGCCTCGCTCATACCTAGTATCGAGCGAGGTTTCCTTTACTGTACATTCATTATACTACTTAAAATCTAAAAAGTCAAGTAAATCAGGTGTTTATTTTGGAAAAATTTAACTGTAATTGCATTGCAGTATAATTTTTTATATTGTTCTACAATATAACGCAACAGAAAAGGCGGAGAATATCCATCTATCTCCGCCGAAAGCTATTTATTGTTTTCAAAAGTAAATTATTAAACAGCTATTTTTATTTGTCTAGAGAGCCCACCAACTTCATTTTCCAATGTCTTTTTGAGACTATACATAGCCGACTGCAATTCCCTGAGCCCTTCGACAGTATTACCGCTATGATTTAACGACACACCCACAGGATCTGTTAGTTCTTGCAAAGCATTCTCATTTACATATCTGCAAATTTGCTTATAAACAACGTCTACAAGCATAAGAGGACTATAACCAATATGATAACAATTATCTGATAAATCATACAGCAAGGATGCTATTCCATAACTACTAAACCTAATCCTTGATCCCGTTGAATTTTCAGCGTCAACTTTGACATTTTTTAATAGCCTTATCGCCTGCTTAAAAACCCCTGCCGTTTTACTATCTTTCTCTTTCAATAATTCGTTAAATTTAAACGGATAGTTTGTAATCCTTTGCATCTTTTTCTTATCAAGTACCATGATACCCTTATCAACTTTTGATTTGGTTTTATAGCTTTCTTTTGTTTCACACCAATTAGCAGGAACGACATCTACACTGACAACTAGATGCCCTCCTGATACTTTTACACTCTTAGCTCCACTATCATCAATATTCAACTTAGGAGAAACCTTGCCTAATTGCTCTACGCAATTATTCCTCAATGTCAACAAATCGTCTTTAGGATTGCCTCTATACGGATCAGGACAAGGCAATCCCGCCTGCAAAGTTAAAAAATAGTTACACATCACCAACAAATCTACGTCACTATTTCTTCTGATATGCGTATTATTCGTTACTGACCCTTGATACTCAAAATCTAAGTTAGCATCCCGATATATGCCATCATTCATTTGTCGGAGTGTATTCTCTATACTGTTTCTATTTGAAATAATTTGTTGCGTATAATTTTTTGCCACTGGTAACATAGCCCCAATAACATATTTTACCGCAGAACTTTCCCGCAAATCCAAATATTGCTTACTATTGCCAAAATCTTTGCTATCCTGCACACTATAATTATCCCTGATTAGCTTATCTTCATTTAAGATTCTTTTATAATCTGAAGTATTGAATTTTCTCTCCGTTAAATCGTTCAAAATTTTATCATAATCAAATAACATATTACCCTTCCTTTGATAAAACAAGTTCTCCATAACGCATCCTATCGTCTGGCTGATTATAATACTTTCCTTTGATTTCTGAAGAAAATATTATAGTAGCCGTACCAGTATGCCTACTCACCATATCTTTATTAGTTTGATCTGTATTATTCGTATAACAATAATCAAGTCTTATATCGCCAACCCCATTTTGACTTATTTTAGCCATAAAACTATCAGAATATGATTTATCCGTTTTCAAATTAACGCTAATTTTTGTCCATGTCTGCTTGATTATTATTGTAGCAGTAAAGCGATCCTTTTCTTTCTGTGACTTGTCCTTTGAAACACCCTCACATTGATATTTCCCAGACAAATCTACATTACCAAAGATTTTTATTTTCCAAAAAAAATTATCAAACAAATAATATAAAAGTGTAAATATAGCCCCTGAACCAACACCAAATATAGCACTATATAACAAAACTATAATTTGAGTTCCTTTCATTGTTTCAAGTTTACTTAATATTAAATCAATCCAATAAGTTAATCCCAGCCCAACCAAAACAGATATGACAGCCAACCAAAAAATTGCTGAATGCCTTCTTTTTCCATTTATTATATAACCGTGCATAAAAACCTCACTTATCCATATAGTTTAAAACATTTCGTATAAATAATATTTACTTTATAGATAAATAACTTAAAAGTTGCGGCGTAACCTTACTTCTGCCCTGAACATTCATAAGTCCGCGTTCACGAAGCTCTGCAAGAGGAAATGTATCCTTATCGTACTTTTCTATCAGTCTTATACGCATATATCTGACATCCGGCTTTACAGATAAAGTTTTATAAAATTCAAGGTCTTCATCTGATCGATTACCATAAAGTTCCGTTTCCAACACCTCGCATTTATACATTATCGCTTTATACTCGCCGCCGACATAAATATAAACCGTATCGCCGACCGATGTATTGTTTGTCTGGCTCCACTCGATATCGTCAAGCTTTTCGAACGCTCCGACTATATCATAGAGTTTTGGATTACATGGAATTACCCAAACATCCTCCACCCTTGCAGGATCTTGTCTGCCCTCTACCCGTGCACGAATGGTATTCAGCCATTCGCCCTTATACTTAAAATATCTGGGACCAGCAACGCCGTGTTTGCTTCCGGAAAGCTCCGTCGCCAAAGCAGAAATAGAATATTTCTTGCCCTTATACTCTACCGCCTTATCGTCCACAACCACACATTCCAGTCCGGAATTAGCTTTACCGCGATTAAAATATGTGATAGTTGCCCCTACCGGGATATGGCATTTAGAGAATGTAAACGGGGACTGACGTTCTATATGTTCTTCCTCTATCTCCTGTGCAAGGTCTTCATCTTTTTGCTCCTGCACGGAAGGTTCCCATAGCTTCAATCTTTCTCTATGTCCGCCCAATATGGCTATTGTCTCCAAAATAGAGTAGGCCTGTTCGGGCGACATTGCATAAAACTCCCTTACTCTTACTTTACCGCCAACATTATCGATGGACCGCAGATTAGGATTGAGTTGGTCAATAAGCGAATGCAGCTTTTTATCCGTCAGACGCTCCTCGACCTCATAAGTTGCATATACCCTGAATGCAAAGGGAATGCACTCACTATTATTTAGTTGCTTTAAACGGGCTTCCACATTATCAGCGTAGCCTATCTTGAAATATTCCTTAAAGGACGGATTAGTTAAAATATAGATAAATCCTTTAGTCTGCATCTTTCTCCTCGTTTATGACATCCATTATGTCACCGACATTACATTCAAGCACCTTACAATTTTAAGCAGGACTTCCATAGATACGGTTTCATTCTTTCCAAGTTTGGCAAGCGTAGTTATGGAAATATCCGCCTTTAATCGCATTTCCGTCTTTGTCATTCCCTTGTCTATGAGTAATTTCCAGAGTTTATTGTAGCTCAACTTCATGAGTCTCACCTCAAATAATATAATACATGATAATTATAACATACAAATTAAGCTATTTCAATACCTTATCAGCATTTATAAATATAATATTTGTACTTATCCCTCAAAAAAAGAACACATAAGCGCTAAACAAAAAAAGAGACTGTAACCGAAATGGAAATAGTCTCTTTTTGTTATTAAGTTATTTGCCCTATTTTATAACTGTACGGGATATCTTATATGCATACGTTTACGACAACATTGCAACTATTTTTTCTTTACACTCAATAGAGGTAGTTGTAAGACGCAAAATCTTAATTCCTGCATCTGCAAGCAATCTGTCTTTTCTCCTATCGCGAGCCGCCTGAATTTCCTCTCTGTGCTGACTGCCATCAACTTCCACTACCAACACAATTTCCTTATTGAGCTTATTATAAATTAAGAAATCACCTTTTTTTTACCCTGTTAGAACACTCTTTATTGTCAATCCCTATCCTTATTAGGTTTAGTGGTCTCCGTGATTTCGCCTTTCGTGGTGGCTGTTGTAGCACAGTTCTCGTAAATGTAAACCGCAAAAAATTATCACTTAAAATACGAACGAATGGAAAGTCAAACAGAAATGTTTGGCTTTTTTCTTTTTCCTTGAAAGCAATAATTTTTTGACTATATGACGGGAATAGAAGCTCGTGGTTTACATTTACAACCCGACGGAAAAGGAAAATCAGCCTACCGAACAGTGCTACCTTTGCCCCCCTGCCGAAAGGCTAATGAAATCACGGAGGTATAAAGAAAATGCAAAAAGTAGTTTACTCAATCTCAAAGGTAAACAAAGACGAGAAGTTGAAAGGTGTAGGTTATCTCATAGAAGGTAACTTGCTTATCCCCTCTACTTCTCAAAAGGGTAACGCCTATATACGGGTATTCGAGGACGTTGCCGAAAAGTGCAAGCCCGTAAAGGACAGTAACAGCGAGTTCAAAGGCTATGTAACGATTGCTTACGAAAATGTCAACGTGTACAACAAAGAGAAAAACCGTTACGACACTTTGGACTACATAGAAACGACGTATCATATCTGGTACAAATTCATTGATTGAGGTGAGCGAAATGGAGAACGAAAACAAGAAATTCTATCTTTCGGAGTTCTCGTACTTCGACGGCGAATACGACGTTACATTCAATATTTTAGACGTGAATTTCGATCGCAAAACGATTACGGTAGCCATAAGCCGTTGCGGAAAGATAACGCAAGACACGTTCGACCTTATGCGGGACAAAGACGGCAAACTGTATTTCGAGTACGGTAAATTTTACGAAAACAAAATATCCATCGACGATTTCGAGGATGTTAACGATGACTAACGAAGAATACATCTCTATCTTAAAACAAGATTTTCCGAAAGACTTTGCCGACGATGACGAGTTCACGGCGGCATTGTTAGACTTATGCGAAAATGTAAAGGAGAACGACAAATGAACAGAATAGCAATGGTTATAGGCTCGTGGGGTTCTTACAACGAATGTAACGAACGGGCACTCGGAAGTAAATGGCTTGACTTCGATGATTACGACGATTGGGACGAAATCATTGAAGAACTTGAAAAAGAAGGATTTGAGTTAGACGGCATCGACGAAGAACTGTTTGTGCAGGACATTGAAGGCATCCCCACCGACAGCGAAGATTGGGATAACACGCACCCCAAAGAGATATTCGAGCTTATTAAATCGTCCGGCGTTTTGAACGATAACTACAAACACGAGATTATGGAAGCGTATTGCGAAGTGCGGTCTTTCGACGAATGGGCTGATCTCGTGGAACGATACGGCGAGAATTGGGACGACGACATAATCTTTTACAAAGGACAGGATATGTACGATGTAGCATACAACCTCGTCAATGAGTGTTACGACTTAGAGAAAATGCTCGGCAATCTTGCGTCCTACTTCGACTATAACGCTTTCGCGCGGGATTTGAGTTTCGACGGCTACTCCGAAACGGAACGTGGCGTTATTGAAATAAGATAAAAATAAGGAGATATACACAATGGAAAACAACACTTTCCCCACCCTTCAAGCAAAGAAGGACAAAGCAATCGAGGTTATGAAAATCCTCGACATCTACAAACCGTTCATACAGAGCTTCAAACAATCCGATAAGGTTTGCTTCTTTGAAACGTTCGGCGGTTTCTGGGTTTACCAAGAACCCGAAATAGAAAAGAAAATGAAAGAAATTGAGCGAAAGTATAATTGCAAGGTATTCGCCATCACGCACGAAATCACAAATATAGGCGAACTATGGAATTTTCTCGTCGTATCGAATTATCCCGAAGAATGGGACGATATGGTTTATTCTCACGGTAATAAACACACGCTGCTTGCCTACGTCTGGAACAAATCGGACGAAGATTGCAGCGAGTTCGGAGATATAACCGTTCAATCGTTCGGCGGCGGTATTCGGAGGGTTGCGTAATGGAAAAAGTATTTATCGTTCAGTTCGATTGGTCTACTCCCGACGCCGAAAGCGTTGACCTTTACGCTTTTACGAAATACGAGGATGCTTACGACAAATTCAAAGAACTTATATGCGCCGAGCGCAATCCAGAAATGAGCTGGGTTGGCGACATAGAGTTCGACGAAGGCGGCTACCCTATCGAAGATCACTACGAATTCGAGTTCGAAGACAACAACTCAAACGAAAGCGAAGTTTGGTGGCATATCACGGATAAGAACGATTGGTATCAACATTCGTTCATAGACTTGCGTGTTTTGGAGGTGAAATAAATGTTTAAGAAACAGGCTTACATACAGTCCTTGAATGTCGGGAAAACAAAGCCCGAAGTTACGGACGAGATAACGGTATTGGAAAAGGTCGGAGATAACGACTATATCGTTGACTATAAGGGCGTGCGCTGCCACGCTCTTTTTAATTGGTTCGTTTGCGCATATTTCGCAGACGACGTTTACGGGAGGGTTACGCAATGAGATACCTATTCTATCACTACAACAGCGGCGGTTATCTCGTATTGGAATACCGCGACGAATACGGCAGATATATAGACCACAGTTATATGTATTACTCGCTTCGGGAAGCGATAAAGTTATTCCGCGAACAGTACGGATTAAAATATCAACGCATTACTATTCAAAAATTATATTAGGAGTATTTTTACAGTGGAAAACAACGCAATTTTGGAACAAATCAAGGCAAACGGTATGAAAAACTTTAAGGCGGTAAATATCGGCGACAGCACGACGTATAGGTGTTACATAGAAAACGACGGTAACATATTCGTATATGCCCGCAATAAAAAACGCTACGGCTGGCGTTTCGACGAAGAACAGTTTTTAATACGCTTTACGCCGTTAATACCCAACGACGAAAATTTACAATGGAAAAGACGGCTGAAACGCGCAGTGAAACTCTGTAATGAAAGCGGACTGTGGGCGGAAATCGCCGTCGTTTGGGATAACCTTTACAAATACGTTACGCTCGACGAAAAGAACAAGATTTACGATATGAGTTGGGATAATCGGGAAGCAACCGTTGCTTACTGTAAGAAACATTACCCCTTTATGATTAAAATCGACAGCAACGGCAAGGAATATCTAAATACGGATTATATATGGGAACTGTCGCGTTGCGAACTCAAATCTATGTATTTCGGTTATAACAACACGGAAGAAAAAGAGCAAATCCGCAAAGCCATTTCCGAACGCAGAAAATACACTATTCCGAGAATACGAACAACCTACGACGTGAGTTTCAGTTATACCCCCGAAATAAACCGTGCTTGGTACAGTGAAGAATATAAAAATTGCGGTAACGGACACTACTATCTTGCACTTAACCACAGCACAGCGGTTTTCTGCGAAGACGATTAAATGGGTATCGGAATTATGGAAAACAATAATTACGGCTACACGGTGCGCTACCGTCGGCAAGGTTCGAACAGGTGGAAAGTGTATCTCGTTACCAACACGCTCGACCTTGCCAAATGGCATATTCGGTGGTACGAGCGAGAGCCACCTAAACACAGGAACACAGGTGAAATTATAGCAAATGCGCTATGGGAAGTATTCCCCATAAAAACTTTTCTCGAAAACAAGCGACGATGGCGCGGCTGTCCGTTCTAATACGAACAGCTGCGTCTTTTCTTTTATCTACAATACATTCAAAAGGAGTTTTACACAATGAAAATCTCGACCGACAAACTTTACTATCTCTGCAACAAGTATCAATGGTTTACGAACGGCGACTGCAAGCAGTACGCATTGTTCTTTGAACGCAACAAACAAGATGCATCGCTCGAAACCTTGGCAACGATTATTTGGATTTGCTCGTCAGATTGGAGCGAACAGAACATTCTCAAAATCTTACAACAGGAGGCAGACTTATGACAACGTTAAACCTGACCGCCAACGGAAAGCCGCAAGAACTTATCCTTGCCTACTTGCAAGAGAACGCAAGCGACGTTCTCGCCGAAAAGATAAACAGCGGAACGCCGTTTGAAAAGGACGGCAAGAAACTCATCAACAAAAAGACGCTCGACGGGTTTATGCGGTTTGCGATGGATGAGGCGAAAAAACTCGCCGAGAAAGGCGCGAGTTCAGCGTTCGTGGAAGATAAAGTCGTTTACGGTTGGGCGATCCACTACTTCGAGGAGGATGCAATCGCAGGAACGTTATATAACCTTGACGGTACGGAATACAAGCCCCAAAAGCCGGTTACAAAGACAAAACCTACTGTTCCCATAAAGGTCGAGCCGCCAAAGCCAAAGCAACAGCAGGCGTCGCTATGGGATATGCTGGCGCAGACGGAGAACAAAACGGATACGGAAGAAGTAACCGACCGAGCCAACGACGAAGAAGTCATTGACAACGCAGTTGCCGCCGTTCCCCAAGAAGACAGTCCGATCGTAGAAGAAATACCGAACAATCTGCAACAGGCATTAGACGAAAAGAACGGCATAAAACCGAAAAAGGAATTGCCGTCGTTCTTTGAGCAGTACAGGAATATGAAAGTCGACCGTCCCGACGATATTGTACTTATACGTTTGGGAGATTTCTACGAAGCGTTCGAGCGCGACGCCGAAACGCTATCAGGCGAACTCGATCTTACGCTTACGGGCAGAAAACTTACCGACGACAAACGCATTCCTATGGTTGGATTCCCCTATCACGCTTCGGATACCTACATTGCAAAAATACGGAAAAAGCACAGCGTGATGATAATCGACGTCAACGGTGAAATCGTTACGCTCGGAAAAACCATACCCGTCATTAAAGACGATCTCCCCAACGAGGAGGACGAAATAGAAGAACTGACAGAAACGGAAATGCGTGAGTTCGACGGAGATATACAAGAGCCGACGGCGATTGACGAAGATACCGAAGACGTTACGCCGCCGTACTCTACCGCTACGTTCGAAAAAGAAACAATGATATATCTTTACGAATTGCTTGACGGCAAAATGGATATGGCATGAGGTGATACCGATGAAAATAGAAAAGATAAAACCCATTCCGAAGTATATGTTGAAACTTATCCGCAAAGCAGAAAAAGACAACCCGTACCATAATACGGGTTTTGTGCGATTCTACTCGTATCTTACCAAAAACGACGGCGAACTCGTGAAAGTTACCGTTGCGTGCAAGAACAAGTTAAACAGCAAACGCTGGCGTTGCAAGCAGGTAATCGTACACGGTATTCACTCGGACAAATGTTTCCTGAAAGATATCGTCCTGCACTTTATGGGCAACTATTCGATTGGTTGGTATGAACAAGGCTTACAGAAACAACGCAAATGGTACGAAAGCGAAGATTGGGGTTGGCAAGACGATCAGTATTTCAATATCCATTGCCCCATTCTCAATATTACATACCTTTCCAAATTCCCCGAATACAAATATTCCGCCGTAGAGCAATACCCCTATTACGATATTTTCAAATATCTGCGGTTATACGAAAAATTTCCGCAAGCGGAAATGCTTGTAAAATTCGGATTGGCAAATTACGCAACGAGCGTACAGATCTTGCGAAAAGTCGGCAAAGATAAGTCATTTCGCAAATGGCTGATACAAAAATGCAACGAGATCTGTTTCCGCGGTTATTATGTCGGAACGTTATTGACAGCATATAAGACGGGAAAACCGTTAGAAATTGTACAGCAATTGGAAGCGGAGAAAAAGTCGTTCTACCGCCATGACGGATATAAAAATATTAAACGACTTTTCAAAACAGACAAAGAAGTTACGACGCTTATGGAATATATTACAACGCAAAATACAAACCTTTCATCCTATTCGGACTATCTGCGCGCCTGCGAATATCTCGGTTTGGATATGACTTTACCGAAAAACCTACTACCCCACGATTTTAAGCGTTGGCACGATATGCGTATAGACCAATACCGCACAGCAAAAGCATTAAAGGACGCCGAAGAACGCAAAGAATTATATGCCAAATTCGACGCGATTGCGGAAAAATACTTGCCGTTACAAAAGAACGGCAAGGACGCTTTCGTTGTTATAATAGCCCGTTCGCCGCAAGACCTTATCCGTGAGGGCGATATTCTCCATCACTGCGTAGGACGAATGAACTACGACCAACGCTTTATACGTGAAAAAAGTCTTATATTCTTTGTGCGGAACGTCGAAACACCCGATACGCCGTTCGTTACGGTGGAATACTCGATCAAAAACAAAAAGGTATTGCAATGCTACGGCGACCGCGACAGCAAGCCCAGCGACAACGTTTTAGAGTTCGTAAACAAGAAATGGTTGCCGTTCGCCAACAGGCAGTTAAAGAAAATACAGTTAGCGGCATAGACCGCAAAGGAGAAAACAATATGAACAATTATTTCAGAATTACGGGTTACTGCGAGCAAGAAGATTTTTGCTTTATTATGGACTGCTACGGTATGTTCGAGAAGTTATGGCAATTCAGCTCGTTCCTACTGCAAAAGGGCTTGAAAGTCTTGGAAGTCGGCAACGACAGCAAGTTCACGGACGGCAACATTGACCGCATAAACGAGAACAGCGAGAAAATGTTTTTACGAGCGAACGCAAAAGGCAAGCCCGAATACACAACGCAATCAATAAACGGTGTTACTTACAAAGCCGTAAAGGTTGCCGACAAAATCTACATACCCGATCCCACTCAAACACTATAATTCAAAGGTCGTAAATTCGTGTCCTTTGAAATATCATAATACAAAGTCAAAGCCCGGATTCCTTTCGGAGTCTGGGCTTTTATTATGTTGGTTAAAGTTATTACACACCCCAATATTCACGGGGATATTTCATTTGATTAAACGCATCTATAAAATACTCATCATAATCCCAAGATGCCCTCTCAATATCTTCACCGACAAATTGTCTGCAATAATCTTCAAAAAATTTGATAAGACTGTCGAATATGCCGTCTATATAATTCTCTTTAAGAATTATCCAATCACCTGCAAACATTCCGTTTTGATAGGCTTCTTTTGCTGTCCCATCGTCCACATGACAAACATTCTTGGGATAAAATTTTCGCAAATCGTTGTAAGAACTTATTGTATTATGTTTTAAGAAATTATTTATTTTATGCAATAGGTTATATGCATTGTACTTTGACAAACTCGAAAGTTTAATACCGTTTTTATTGTTTTGCAACCCGTCGGAAAATTTGGCAAACGAACTGAAACTGTAGTCTTTACCTTTATAACCAAGCTCGCACATAACAATCAAAGTATATCTGTCTATCTCTGTGCAAATTTTAGAAATAAATTGACAATAAAGCGAATTTATAATTTTGTTATACTGTCTTTCCCTGCGTATGCCGCCAAACATTGCATCAATGTTTATCTCGTCGAGGTCATCTGGATCTGAAGTATACATCATTTCGTTTAAGCGTATTGACTCCGCCACTTCTTTTGGAGTTTTAATTTTCGATAAAACGGGCTTGTATTCTTCATTCCAATCACGCCGTAAACCGTTAATCAAATCTACAAATATATTTATAGCATAATCATAACGCCTAACTTTCGACGGTACAAAATAAGGTGTCTGGCGATTAGCAAACATCCCTTCCGGCATAAAGTCCATAATACCGATTTTTTCGCAAGTTCGCTTATACCGTTTTGTATCAATATGTATTCTACCAGACTTCGGATGTAAGCCCCAATACTGATAAAGTAAAATTGCGTCCTGTTGTGCCTCAACCTTTGAATAATCAAATCTTTCGACTTTATGTGTTGATTTCATTGTGTTTACCTCCACGTTTTAATCCTATCACTTCGGAGGCGAAAAAAATGTACAAGTAACACCACTCCCTGTATGTCCCAAAAGAACTCAACCAGCATAGGCGTAGCACAACGCTGCACAAATCGGTTGTGCGTGGACTCGTACAATAGTTATTATAGCAATTTCAACTAACAAGGTCAAGCACTTTGTGTATCCTAATCTTTTCTTCCTTCCGCAAGTAATCTCGAATTGCTTTCCTGCAATACACGCAGTTGCGAACGCGCCATATTATTGAGCTGTTTTAATCTTTCAGGTTGCGAAATATTCTGTTCGATAAGGTATGCGTTCAGACTCTCCATATTAGCAATAACAAGCAACTGTTCAATCGTCGCATAATCTCGCATATTTCCCTTAAGCGAAGGATTTTCTTTTCTCCACTCGGCTGCTGTTTTACCGAACAGCGCAACGTTCAGCAAATCCGCTTCGTCCGCATAAACATACTTCAACTGTTCTTCCGTAAGCGTCGGCACAATATTTTCTTTTATAGCATCGGTATGGATACGATAGTTTACTTTCGCAAGTTCGCGTTTAGCCGTCCACTCTATTGCTTGCTGCTCTTTTGATTTTAAGCGCTGAAACTCTGTAACTAAATATAACTTGAACTGCGGACTTATCCAGCTCGCAAATTCAAAAGCAATATCTCGATGCGCAAACGTCCCTGCACTATATTTCCCTGCGCCGGGAATAATGCCGATTGCGTTAAATTCGTCTTTCCAGCGTTTAGGCGTCATAGTAAACCGATTATACCCTACTTCCTCGGTTTTAATTATGCGCATTTGCACGGAATTAAAATCTGGGTTATGTATTTCCTCCCACAAACTATAGAACTCGAAAGAGTCTTTATTAGACATCCAATTACGAATTACACCCGACGGATCTTTGGCATTAAAATATTTCGCTATATCGGTAATAGATATGTAATCCTCTTTTCCGATGTATTTGTAGGTTACGTTTATCCCTTGAACAATCACTTCTTTTGCCATAATTCTTCCTTGAAACTTTTTATATTGTCATTATATCAAAAAATTTGACGTTTTGCAAGGTATTCCGTCGCCCATGTTAAAGATACTTTCGCAAGCAACGGTCGTAATATTAGAGGCTAAAATCGTCATAAAAACACCCAACTGACAGCAGGGCGTGTGCTTGTCTTGATACGAGAGCGGCTCGCTACGCTCGCCGCAGACAAGCACACGCCCTTACGCAACCAACTGGCTAAAATGCCAAAAACAAAGTGCTAACGGATCGGGCGTTCGCCGCTAAACCGCTTGGCGAATCGCCCGATTTACCGTTACACACGCTTTTTGTTTATAGGCATTTTCACATTAAAACATCAGTTACTCTTACGCATTTGTTTTATCGCTTCTTCGCTTACGTTCCCAATCAGGCAGCCTTCATCCCAGCACTTGAAATCGTCGTAAAGCAGCAGCTTTTTATCTTCCATACCGATTGTCGAAATAATATCTTCGTCCATAATATCGGAAATAAAATACTGATAAAGCCCCTTGCTGTACACAATTCTTTCGCCGGTCTTTTCTATGTATTTCATCAAATAAGCCATAGCATCTCCGAGTTTGCTTTTATCGTCTATCAATTCAAAATCCGAGCGTCCGAACTTTTCATTGAAATAACTGTTTTGATATGTCGTCTGTACCCGTTTCAGTCTGACACTGTAGTCGTCGTACCGCTCGACCTTTCCTATCATTTTTCCGTCTGGGATATAAAATAACCCGTGAAAATGCAACCTTTGTTTTTCGAGCGAACGCTCCCATACCCCCATATATTTCCAGCCTTGACGGTAAGCAAGTAACGACAGTTTGTTTTTGAGTTTTTTCTTAAAGGTTTCTTCCGTATGCTTGTTTGAATCGTAAGTGAACGTGCAAAAATAATTAAAGTTCGCCAAATTCGCTTTACGCGCCATACGGATACGGCGACAAATCAAATTCCGTTGTTTGCGTTCCAAGTTCGCATCCACATAACAAGCCGTTTTCTCATCGCTTTTGAAGTACGGACGCATAGCGGAAATAATGCGTTTCCGTCGCACGGATTTTTTGGCATCTAAATTGGATTTATACAATTCCTCGAACAAGTCTTTTCTTGTCGTTTTACGTTCTGTTTGCGAGTGTTTTTTTGCAATTTGCGGAGTATTTGCCGTTTGTTCGGGAACTTGTTCTCGGAAATTTTCGGCAAGCGGAACAGGCACATCCCCGTTATCCGGAAATGTGCTTCCTTCCGCTGTATTCTCCTGCGTTTCTGCGACCGTTATTTCTTCCTCGGGCGGCTTCTTTCGCTTACGGTACGGTCTGGTCGTATGCGGTATCGCTATGAAATGCGATCCGTCCGAGTAGATTTTACATTCGCCGTATGGCATAGGTATCCTCCTTTTTTGACCGTTAAGGAGTACCGACAACTTTTATTTTACGCAGAACCGTCGGCGTCCTTATACAGTCCGTTTATAAAATAGCTGTTCTGCATTTTGAGTTCTTCCACGCTCGCCTTTTCCGTTGCATACTCTATATAATCCCTTAACCCGACCTTGCTTTTCTTTGCCGTATCGTTGAAGTAATCGCTGAAACAATCTGTACTAAACCTGTTTGCATATATCTTGCCGTTTGCTAAATAATACTTTTTCTTTTCCGGCTTGCCGTCCATCGTGCCTCTCTCTTTCTCTATTTTGAGTATCGAATACCCGTAGCGGTTATATATTCTTGCATTGCGTTTCCACAGCCACGCCGTAACGCCTTTGAGCAGGTAAACGAGTAAAGTGTTGTCGCCCCTGCGGAAACGGAAATCGTAATACAGCCGTATAAAGCGGTTGAACGCCCATTCCGAAACCATATCCTCAACGGTATAAAACGGCAGGGCGAGTTTCATATCCCCGGACGACGCTATCTGAATAATCTCACACAAATCGCGGGCGTCAGCACCCCAGCTTTCGGGACGTTGTTCGTCCGTGAATACTTTTATAAACGGGTAATTATCCACCGTAGCCGAGTGCCTGCACATTTTCAGCCACGAATTGAACAAGTCGTTTTTCTGGTTAGTTTCATCCCCGCCTTTTTTCACTTCTTTGAGTTCCAGATTGTTGCCGCGCTCCTTGCCTATCTCAGTTATCGCCACTACGCCGAACTCGAAGCTGCCCGCATTCGGGTTGTTCTCCAATACCTTTTTACCGAGCCGTAGAACGTCAAAATCCAATACGTGGGAATGTCTGGACTTTCGTCTGATCTCCGAAAAAAAATCCGTCGCCCATACGGGAAAATTGCCGCCGTCAATGAGTTTGTTGTCCGTCCGCACCGAATAATTCGCCACGATCAAACTACACTCTATGACGTAGATAAAATACGCCTGCGCATAGGTTTCCATTGCATCGAACAGAGAAGATATTTTCAATGCGTCGTCGTAAATCGCTCCGTAGCGTTTATAGTCGTAACCGTAGAGTTGTAAATCTGGATTACGGTGTTTGAGAAACCTTTGCCGTTTCAGCTTTACCCATTCTTTGGTTGTTGCAAGGTTATACACCGTCCCGTGTTCCATACACGACCGCAATTCCTTCTCGAACATCAACCACGGAAAGCACGGGAATTTAAGGTCGGTATTCTGTATAATCGCCAGCGCTTTCTGACGGAACATCACTTCCTGTGAGAGCGTCATATCCGTTATCATCGTTGTCTTGCGTTTCCCCATACTTCCGCAAGTGATGGACACGATAGGCAGTTCGTTTATAAACCCGCAGTTACGCGCCTCGTTGTGCCGCAATCGGTTGACGGCAATGCGCTTGCGCCAGCGGTGGAATAAGGGATAGACGGCGAATACCAACACCCACCACGGGAAATAGCGAAAGGTGAATTGCAGGTCTATCAGCAGTTTACATATCTGTACGTACAGCCCTACAAAATCGAATGCGACGGCGAAATAGAAGTAATACGCCAGCGCACTCAAAACGATGCTTGCCGCATCCAGATGAAACGCCCAAAGTACCAGCCAGCATATCCATACCGCACCGTGTTCTTTCAGAAACGACAGGTACGAGAGAACAAATCTCTTTGCCGGTTGATACGTTACCGACATTGTTTTCTTGAACGCTTTGAGCGGCAGTGTGTCCTTGTTGTACCGGTTATTGCCTTTTGCGTACAGCCGCTTGACGGCGAAAATAAGGATAACGATACACGGCAGCAGGATAGAAAGTATCTTTGCCGCATTTCCGAGCGTAACCGCAAGCGTTTGTCCCCAAGCCGTGAAATTGTCTTTGTTGAATAAAAGTGCGAAATAGTCCGCCGCAGAACTTTGAAAGCCCGCAAAGTCGGACGGGAGCAGAATCTCCCATTGTAACACTTTCGAATATTCCGTAACAGTGGGAACAATGCTATGCTCTATCCCGAAGATCCCGCAGAAATAGTACGCTACAGAACGTCCGAAGTCGCACAGCGTTTCCCAAAACCGCAGATATGCCTGACGGAACACGAATACGCCGAGCAGGACGAACACGGCAGATAAAATGACCGTGAGAGAGATATGTACTTTACGCACCGACGTTTCCTCCCGTATAAATGAGATAGGATATAACGAGCGCCGCAACGACGAGCATAACTACGGCGAGTATTCTTTTTAACCGTTTCATAATTGCCTCCTGATAGAAAATTTACGGGCGGAAACTTCAGACAACCGTCCTGTTATCTCCGCCCGCCGTTTTAATTGCGTTTACTCCGAATCGTCGTCGCCGTAAAGAATTTGGTCTATGATTGCCTGTTCGTGCTGCCATTCTTCGTCGTGATCGAGCGCGTACTTTTCCGCCTTGCTCAATTCCGACTCGCTCTTCTTGCCCGTCCAGATTTTCGCTTTCAAATCCGTTACGTTGACTTTCTTCGCGTCGCGTTCAGTTTTCTTTTGCTCTTTCGCCGTCTGCTTATGGAATTTTTCAAACTCTTTATCCATCTGCTTGCGCGCCTTTTTGCCTTTGCGCTTTTCCTTTTTCTCGCTGTGCTTTTCCACGGTTTTCTTTATTTTTCTGTCCTGCGATATTTTCTTGAAGATAAACGTCAGCAGTTTTACTATCAGAACGAGCAACAAAATTACGAGAAGGACGCTCAACAGTTTTACCCACCACGGCGTACCGTCCGGCATCTGTACGGGCGGCGTAATCGCGTTCACGACGTCGATCGGGCTGGACACCGCGGGTATCACCTTGTAAACCCCGTCCTTGTTAAACGTCAGTTGAATGATATCGAAGTCCAAGAACACGCTTTCATAGGCTCTGTACGCCTGCCCTTTGGTATACTTGTCCGCACCTAAAAAGCCTTTGCCGAGTTCCATAATATCCACCGCCGCGGAATAGTAATCGCTGGTTGCGAACCGAAACAGCACCGTCACGCAGTCATCATTTTTTGCCGCCGTATGATAGGTTTTTAATGCGTTCACGTCGTTGGCGTTTATGAGCAATCTTTCCGCTATCTCCGCATTCGTGCCGCTTAAATCACTGTCTTTCAATGTGTAGATAGGCGACACGGTGCGACTTTCTTCTTCGGGGATTTTTCCGAACATTGCGTCCCACAACCCCCAATTCATCCAATTATCCCAGAACGACGGATTGCCTTCCTGCCAAGAGGTCAGCTTCTGCAAATCCACGTCGGCGTCAAAGTCGTAGTACGAATAGCCTTGCTGTATCTTGCCATACTCTGTATCCAGCTTGCGATAGTCGTCTATATCGTCTGCGAACAGGTCCGCGCTGATCGTGCCTTCTTTAATCGGTAACGTGCCTTTGTTGAAAGACTTGTCGTAGCTCTTGATATACTCGTACAGCGCGTTGCTCTCCACGCCGCCGATACTCACGACGTCCGCATACGGATCATATTCGGAGATATTTCCGACCTTGAACAGATAATACAGCGTGGGAGCGGGAACGTGCAGAAAGCCGCTGCCTAAATTCCAGCCCCATTTCGCCATATTCATACCGCCTCCTGCGTCGCCTGCGTTCTGCCCCAAGCTATAATAGATATCCTTGTTGTACTTCGTCATTCCGAACTGGTCGAACTCGCCTGTCTGTCTGCCCAGCCACGGATAGGCTTTATCGTAAAAGTCCTGATAGCTCGTTACCACGATATCGTTGGTTTTGTACTCGTACCATTCCGCTTTGATGCGTTGCAACTTTCCGTAGGTATCGAAAAAGCGTTGAGGGACGGCAAAATACACCGTGTCCAGCTGGTTCTGATACCCCGCGCCTTTAACCGAAGTCTTTGTGCGGTAGAAGGTATGCTTTACGTCCAGCGACACCGTTTCGAGATATTCGACCTTGCTTATAAGCGTGCTTTTCGCATTTGCGTCCGGTCCATACCCCGCCGCATAACCGGTGAATATGTACATGCCGTTTACGGAATAGTCCGTTGCGTTGTTTGCGCCGTAGGTCGTAAGCTCGACGCCCGATACGTCGTAACGCCGTTCGTTGCTGTTCACCCGCTGTGCAAACGTCTTGCCATCGATAGCTTTATCCACAACCTTGAACTTGTAAAACAGGTTTTTGTAGTTGCTTTCTTCGGACTTGCTTAAAAACCGTAAATCGAACTTGGCGTAGTCCGAAGGATTCCCCTCCTCATCGTACCTTGTTGCCATCTGTATGTTGTTGCTCTTGCTCGTCGTAGAGATATTCAGTCCCTGCGGATTGTAGATATACACATACAGTCCGTAGTTATTTCGCATATTCGCTTTGTACGAATAACAGTATTCCACGAAGTTGATGACCTGCGCCTGTTTGCTCTCGTCGTAGGGGTAGTCTTTCAAATCGAAAGTTTTCCCGCCTGCGGACGAACTCGTAAGGTCGTCCGTTACGCTCGTACCGTCGAAACTCAATTCCGTACCCGCTGCGAAAGCGATAGACGGCGCCGCCGTAAAGACGACGCCGAATACCGTTACGAGAGCGATAAGGCAGGTCAGAAGTCTATACCTGATTGCGTGTGCCATATCGCGCATCTCCCTGCGTCAGAACATAACCGACGGCAGGGAAATATTCATTGTCTTTGCCGCCGAAACGGACGACGCGGTATAGCCCAGCTTGAACGTAAAGGTTTTCTCAGAATATACGCCTGTATAGGTTATTGTGTATTCCAGAATCCCTGTCCCCGCATCATTGCAGGTTTTCGCCGCTGTCAGCAGAGCGTCAACTGATTCTATTGCCGCTTCCCCGTTAAAGCTACCCGAAGGCGATGACGCAGTATATACGCTTATGACAGCCTGCGCTTCTGCTTTCGCCGCATAAAACAGCTCTCCGTTTCCGCATTTCCCTATAAACTTCTGCATGGCTTGGTATCTGTTAATGATTTTCGAGTGCGTTTTTTCAGCTTCAGTCAGACCGTTATAAGTGGTCGTCGCCTTTTCCAATACAGAATTTCCGATCTGCCAGCCGGCGGAGCCTGCGAGCAACTCTATATCTGAAATAAAGCTCTCCGCCGCTTCGCTCAAAGCCGGTTCGTTGACGCAACCGAACAACCCCGCCTGTAAAGAGATTTGTGTAAACGGTTTATCACTCGTATACCCGAAAGCGTTTGCGAACTGACCGCTTACGTTCTTCACGAACTCGTCATCGACGGTATAATTTGTGTAAACGGGTACGCATTCCACCGTATAACTCTTTTCTTCGCCCGTATAATCCACGCGATACACGCCGTCCGAATCGACAGCGGGCGCCGTCATTGCATTGCCGCCATACTTAAAAGTATAATCGAGCGATTTAATCTTTTGGCAGTAATCCACGGTGCAGCTTGCGGATATTTCGGGAGTTCCCGCCGAAGTCGCCGTCACGATGATCTGCTCTCCGAAGTCCTGTTTACAAGTAATCGTAATGCTTTCGCCGCTCATCGAGGTTTCCTCGCTCAAAACAACATAGTCCGTAACATTCTTGCCTTCGCTCCAATCGATTGCTTTGATTGTGCCGCCGCTATGATTGCCGCCCGTCGATTCTTTCCACTTGACCGTCCACTGAATTTCTTTGTTTTCCGCGGTTTCCGGTCCGATAGTCGCAGTGATGGAAATGCCGTCCGTGTCACCGCTCGGTTGAATGACGTTTTCCGTGTTATCACCCGCACGCAGGACGCTCATCATCATTGCCGGATTCGTTTCCGGCGTTACGATTATGTTGTCGTTGTGGTTCATATCGACGTTAACCATACCCGTTTTCTCCGAGCTTGTCAACCCGAATACGACGGAAAGCACGGTCGCCGCAAGGAGCAGCATTGCCGAAAGAATTACGGCAAGCCGTTTCATTGTCTGTTTGCTTATATTCATAAATTTACCTCCGAAAAAATTGATTGTCAGAACACGATCGTGTCCTTGTCCAGCGTAACGCCCGTTACCTTTTCCAATACGGAGAAACAGAGTTTTACGCTTGCCTTGCCGTTGTACGACGTTACGATGAGCGCGTACATATTCTCGTAGCTATTCTCCCGGCAATCGCCGACTTCGTAGTTCGGATAGACTGCTTGGAGAATTTCCGTAAGTCCGCCTTTGGGCGTGAGCGTAAACGAAGTTTCGCCGCGCTCTATCTCGAAGCCCGCCGTAAGGTCGGTTTCCGCCTGATACGAGTACACGTCGCCGTTTAAGGTGAAATCAAAATCCTCGTTTTCAATGACGTTGGGGACGATCTTGACGGAATAACCGCTTGCGTCGCCGCCGGCAGAGCCGAAAGTATACTTCACATCGACGGTCAGCGGCTGCGTCGTGGTCAGTTTGTAACCGCTTGCGGTCGTCAGTACGTCCTTGCCGTCCACCGTAACGTAGAAGGTCTTGAAATCGCTCGTAAACCCGCCTGTAAAGCGGACGATAACGCCGATTACTCCGACGACAACAAGCAGAACTAGAACGTAGGCGATGATTTTGCCGACTGTTTTGCCTTTACTCATAACGCACCCCCTTAAAAGGACAGTTCGGATTTTTCAAAGCGGACGCCCGACACCGAGCTGACCAGCCAGAGCCGCAGGCTTTCCGAAAGTCCGCTCACCGTGTCCGTAACCGTTATTGTGAAATAGCAGGACGGCAGCGCCGCCGTATTCGATTTTGCTTTGCCTTCGTAATCGTCAGAAATCTTGTCTCCGACGGTCAGCCCGAACTCATCCTCGTAAACGTAGCGGTCATAGGTATAACTGCCCGTGAAATACTCGTCGCTTTCGTAATAGGAATAGTAGTTTTCTACCAGCTTCGAGCCTGTCTGTACGGTAAGCGTCGTACCCGAAATGGCCGCGGAAGTAATGAACCTGTCCGCCATTGCCGACAGTTTGCGCAGTTCCATATCCTGAAAGCGCGCAATCCCGCTCATGCTGTCCGTATACGTCTTTCCGAAATACAGCGAGCCGACGCCGCCGACCGATACCGTAAGGTTTTTGGAACCGACCTCGTGAAATGCGTTGTCGAGATTGACGTCAAAAGTATACGTTCTGCTCGTGCCGAGTTGATAGTATGTCCCGCGGTTGTCGTCGCTTACAGGGGTAACGGCGGAGGACGTTACGCTCATTCCGCTCGCCATGCCGATAAACGAAACGGTGCAGTTCGCCGTAAACCCGCCGTCGCGCGTCGTGACCGTGACGACGATTTTATCCGCGCCGAACGCCTGCTTGCAGGAGACCGTCGCCGTAGCGCTGCCGTCCGAATCGGGCGTGACCGTAACGTAGTCCGTTACCGGTTCGTCGCCGTGCTCGGGCGCGCTGCCCCAGGCAACGGAATAGTCCACGAACTGATTCGCCGCGTCGTAGGGCGACACGATCGCTTTTATTTTTACGTCCACGGTCTGTCCTTCCGCCAATGCCGCGGCAAGCGTGTTCGCCGTAAACGACATTGCGCGCGGCATCGGGTAAATTTCATCGTCCGTTGCGTCCGCAATCGTTTCTTCGGTCGATTCGTCTTTTCCCGACGGATTATCTTTGCCGTTGTTCGCGGCGAGAATAATGGACGCCGACATACCGATGAGAAGCACCGCAATCAGCGCAAACGCTACGATCCACTTGACCGCATCCGACTTTTTATGCCGATTGAGTTCGTAATCGTTGTTCATAAATACCTCCAAAAAAATTAGATTTTTAAGAAAACTGCGGCTTACGGACTTCACCGCAAGCCGCAGAAACGCTGTGTTTTTTATGTTTTATGCCGACTTACTCAACAGCATATTGAGAATGGTTTTATCCGAGCTGCGAAACGCTTTGACGGGACATTCGTAAATCTCGCCCGTTTCTTTATCCACAGTTTTTACCCCGTAGCTGTTGCCCGAAATGACTTTCCCCGTTTTCTCATCCTTGATCTCATAAGGTTTCAGCGTAAGTTCCGCTTTCATTTCGTCCCCGTACACGATGTCCAAAAGAGTGTATCCACCGTTGTCGGGCGGTACGATGGCGACTCTTACGTCCTTGCCCCGCACTTTGCCCTTGATAAAATACGAAAAATACGTCTTTTCGTTCTTTACATACGTGTCCCTTTCCACAAAAATCTGCTTATCCATTTACTTCTTTCCTCCGTTTTTAAGTTTCGTTCCTTTCTCGCGAGAGAATTTTTTTGCGTACTTTCTATCGCCCGTTGCTTCCATAGCCTGCTTGTAGCGGAACAGTCCCGCATGGTCACTCTGGCACTGCAGGTACCCCGAGCGCATGCCGGCTTCGTAGTCCGTAAGCGGCTGACCTTCTTTCTGTCCCCACATATGGACTTTCGCTCTCCGCTCGTCAACGTAGCCTTTCGCTCGCTTGCTTGGCGTAGTCCAGCGCCTTTCCTTGTTATATTCTGCCATATTCAAATCTCCCAAAATTGAAATTGATTGCCCGTTGACGCTCGCTTAGCACAGCGTATATCTGTTTCACGGCGACTTATATCTTACTTTCCTGATCTGTTCTTGCGTAGGCGGCCACCTTTACGAAATTCACGCCGAACACGATCACGCTTTGTTTATTGCGCCGTGTAACATTCGATTAGTTGAGTAGGCTTATAATGCCGTCGTCCGATTCGCTTTCCCAAAGCACCTGCTCGCCTTTTACCAGCGTGCCTTGCTCGTCATAGTACCGTCTAACCAGCCACAGCTCTGCCTCGAAGCCGCACGCGGTCATATAGTCGAAATACGCGCTTGCTTTTTCCTCGTCGGAAAAGTATTTACTGCCGCGATTACACTCGACACGGTAAACCTGCACGACTGCGTTCCTTTGCGCACCTTTCATCTTGCACATCCGTCTTTCTCCCTACTGATTTATTTTGTAGGCGTTTATTCATAACCCCTACACTTATAGCCACGAAAACAGGCAAAAGTTTTCGGTCTCATAAAAAGTTTTTTAGTTTTTTATAAATTCTCGCCAATCTATTGCTAATGCTGCATACCGCAACGCCGTCTTTTTCCGCTATCTCCGATACCGTTTGCCTTTCAACAAACAAGCGATTAAGAAGGCTTTGCTGTGTGGGTAACAATTGCGAAATTGCTTCTTGCAGACGCTCATTGTCCATACCGCCAAAAATCTCATCAAAATTGTATTCGTCTGTATAGGACGGCTCGACATTCATTTCGGTAAGCGTTTCCAAAGAAACGTGTCTACGGGTTTCACGGCGATTGCCGTACTTTTCTTGCCTGTCCATTTCAATCAAAATGCCGTAAAGCTCGTCATCCACTTCCACAACGCTTTTCATTCCGTCTGCAAACTTGTAAGTATAATTTTTCATAATTTGACTCCTTGAATTTTGTAATGAAATCCGCAGAGCCGAGTTTTCCGCAAACAAAAAGACGGCAAAGAAACACTTGAGATTTGTTTCCAATGCCGTCTTGCGGTCTGCGGATATTATTTAGTTGTTAGGCGATCTATGCCACTTTATCTTTATTGGTTACGCTAATTGTTCCGTCGTCCGAAAAGCATATAAGCGTAGTACAACCTTTCAATACTATCTCGACGGTTTTGTTCAATTTATCCACACGGCACACGAGCTTGCCTTGACTGTTGCGTACTTCTTCCATATTCATTCCTCCGATTTCTTTTTCTTTTGCCATTTGAGAATATCCTCAAGAAACTTTTTCGCTATCGGTTCTAACGTGGCTTTCGGAATTTTGCCATAGTCCGGCATCCCATTTACTTGAATGTCATACACCGGTTCTAATTTTTGCTTCATTTACTTACTCCCTTCAAGCCAAAAGTTTTAATTATAGACTTCATTACTTCGGCATCTTTACCGGCAAGATCTGAAAGAAGCCTTTGCAATAATTCCTGCTGTTCGTCCTTTAAGTAGGACTTCCCTAACCTGTAATTTTCATCTACATGAATACCGCCTCCGTTGCCTTTGGTGGTGTAAATCGGATATTCGAGAGATAACAATAAAATGTCATTACGGATTGTTCTGTCGGTTACGTCAAATTCAAATGCAAGATTACTTACAGTTTCAAATCTGCGTAAGCAAAGAACTTCCAATATGGCATTTCTACGTTCGCTTGCCGTCATATCCGATTTCACCTCCTTTCGCTGTTTATGGCGTTATTCTAAAATCCAAATAGGAAGGTTTTTTTCCTATTTGAAATAGTTTTTTAATTTTTTTGGACAGCATCGGAGAAAATAAAAAGCCGCCGAACAACGCTTCACGCACTACACCTTTTGGGTGATATGCGCTTTGCGCTATTCGGCGGCCTCTCATGTTATTGCAATCTTTGCAAAAGTCTGGTTAAACCGTCCGATTTATACGGCTCAACTTTCTCGGTTTTACAATATCCCTGTTTCAGACCGACCGAGCGTCTTACCGTATATGTCTTATAGACTTATAAATTGTTATTTATCTTTCGTTACTACATAATAGTTTGCCCTTCCGGGGCATAAACGTCGTATGTAACGTGCCGCCTGCTCATCACATGCGATACTGTTACCGTACCGCAATGCGGGCATTTGACCTTTGTCATACCGTTTACGTCCCTAATCCCGATAATCTTTTTGTGGCAATTCAAACACATATAAAATACCGGCTTTTCGTAATCGAACTTTGACATTCTTTGTGTTCAACTCCTTTTCTCGCACTTGCAAAAAATTGGATTTAGAAAACTGCCTTTGCACGGTCGAGAACTCCGTTGCGGAAGTAATCTATTTTTGCAAGATATTATTTAACAACGGTTTCGGGGCTGAACCGTCTGTTAATACATTTTAATACAACTAATCAATACGCCTTGTATCTCACAACTCTTGACGACAATATCTTTCATTGTCTTGTTTTCGGGGTGAAGTCTTACCCTGCCTTTTTCTCTATAAAAGCGTTTGAGTGTATTTTCACCGTTTACGAGCGCAACGACTATATCTCCGTCGCTCGCTTCTTCTTGACGTTTGATTACAAGCAAATCGCCTTTTTCTATTCCGGCATCGATCATACTGCTGCCGAACGCACGGAGCATATACATTTCTCCGTTACCGAATATAGAGCATGGCAAAGAAAAACTTTCCTCTATGTTCTCAACTTCCAAGCACGGCTCACCACAAGCGATTTGACCGATAAGAGGAACAGTTACCGTTTCACCACCCCACAGTTTCGGCAAAGGGGCTATATTCCCTATATTCGTGCGAGATAACTTCCCTTCCGCTTCTAACTGTATAACGTAACGTTGTACCGTAGCAAGCGAACCAAGATTAAGGGCGTGCATTATGTTCCGAAAACTCGGCGATATGCCATGCTGCTTTTGATACTCGATATTATACTCCAACACCGCGTTCTTCGTTTCTTCACTTAAAACTCTCATTCTATATCCTTTGCTTTATAACAAAACATTGCGTTTCGTTATATAAATAGAGTATAGCATAAAAACCGCCATATTGCAAGCGTGCAGCGTGGCAGTTTACGGACAGTGAAAAGTTTTAGTTGATTACCTATTTCCTTGTTTTAAGAATTATTCTAAATCATCAAAAGATATATTTGTGTACTCAAATATTTGCAAATCAATGAATTATATACTTCTGTCGAGATTGGCAAGATGATTATAAAAGTTGCTGCCGGAATATTTGTACTCGGCGTAAAGTAATTTTGCCCCCCTATCTAAATGAGCCTTAAGATATTTTGGAAAATACTCTTCTTCAGATAAATCGCAACCATTTTTATTTATAATGAGAGCCTTAAACAAATCGTCATACTCACCTGTAATCGTTTGACGATTAAGCTCAAGCCCATCAGTATCAGTATTAAAACTATCCGCATCCAACTCCGCGCTCTCTCTAATTGATAGTGCTATCGCAATTTTAGCCAACGCAAACGGCTGCAAATGGATATTTGCGCTAATATCGTTAAACACCCGCATTGTTTCTTTTGATGTTTTTAACTTAAATACCATATTACACCTCGAAATACTTTGCCGGAACGACGGTAGTGTTACCATAGTCATTTATTGATAACATAAAACGATCGGATATCTTTTCATCAATAAGCGACTTGTACTCGCCCACTATTTCTTCATCCGTAGAAAGAATAAACATCTGGTTGGAAATTTTATTAAAGAACTCCTCAACAATCTTTTCACGATGATTAGAGTCAATTCTTGCAAAAGGCGTATCAATAAAGAACGGTATATCTTTTCTACTAGTCTTTAACAATGCCAAATACAAAGACATAATATAAACCTGTCTTTCGCCTTGAGAGAACGGCGCAGTTATAGGCGAAGGTAATACTATGGTTTCCTTTTCACCTAAACGTAATTTGTTGATTTCGATTAAGTATTTTGTATCAAACATTTCCAAGAAATGAGTTTTCGCGTTCGCTTGCAAATAATTCTCAATTTGCAAAAATGTTATGTCGATAAACTTATAAGGAATCACGTTAATGTTTTTATCAATAACAATTCCATCTATAAAGTTGTCTTTATTGATGATTGACGAGAAACATTCAATAAATGCTTGCTGTAGTATTTTCCCTTGTCGAGCAATCAATTCTTCTTCAAGTAATGTATACACTCCTATTGCCCTTGACGAAAGTTCCGTAATAGATTTTGATTTCAGCATCTTTTCGTAAACTTCTTTGGCTTTATTAAATTCCGAATTAAGTTGTATTTTCTCGGCATCTTTTACAGTAATATCTTGAATCAACTTTTCGATGCGCAACTTCAAGTCCAACAAATCTTTCTCGATTTTTTCTTTTTGTTCGGAGTATTCCTCGTAGCCGTCAATCGAACTCGCAGAAAGCTGTTCCCTTAATCTCTTTGTTATTTTTAACGAAGTCGCTAATGTCTTATTAGATTTTATAATCAACTGTTGCTCAAAATCTATTTTCTCATAGATTTGTGCAATCAGTCTGTTTATCTGGCTATTCGACAAATCAAACAGCACATTTTGTTCTTCGCTTCCAATAAAAAGAGTACGAAGAAACTGCACAATTTCTTCAGAAGTGGATGCTGCTATTCCTTTATCGTTTAGAAAATTCGACAACGATTTTTGTATATCTTCTTCCTGCAACGCTACGGAAATCGCCTTATGGCTTTTAACATCTTGCTCACGTTCCAACCTTGCAAGAAGATCCTGCATCTGCTTTTTTACAATTATAAACGGCAAATAATGATTAGCTATTTCTTTTAACCATCTATTGATTTCTTCTCTCTTTGCTTCTTCCTTTGTAAGATTGGCACTAATTTCTTTCCATTCAGCCAAGCTCACACCACCGGACTTTGAATAATCTTTGTGCAATGCTTGTAATTTTATCTGCAACAAATCAGTATTATTTTCAAGACTCTTAAGTTGCTCGTGCATATTCTCAAGTTCTTCTTCGCACGACATTAATTTTCTCTTTGCCTCTTGATAAGCAAAATAAGCCGTATTGCTTCCGTCTTTTTTCTTAAAATATCTTTCAAAATTTTCCACCATAAGGGATAACGTATCCAGCCCATACAGTTTCAAAAAAGCGTTCTTAAAATTCTTACCGCCGCCACTTCCCAGAAAAAAATCCGCAATAGATTCGCCATCAAAGAAATAGAAATTAAACATATCCGGCGGAATAATTGATAACAAATAATTTATAAAATTGGATTGACTTTCAACATCGAGCAACTCATCGTCTTTGTAAATCAAAAACGATTCATCTATCCCTTTCTTCCTTTTTTCCCATTCTCTATGTAAGCGATATGTATCAATTTGCTTACCATCGTTAAAAACCAGTTCTAATTCAACATAACCTCTCGCTGAAGCATCATACTGTAATTGCGCATTTAGAAGATTTTCGACAATAGAATAATACTCTTTCCCCGGTGCTTCAAAGCCCCAGACACGGCAACCATACAAACAAGTTTTTATTGACTTAAAAAAAGTTGTTTTTCCTGCTCCGTTCTTACCTCCAATCAGAACAATATTGCGGTTTTCATCCGATGACAAATCAAATACGTTTTTATCAACGTAAGGTCCTATATTATATAAAATGATTTTTTTAATCTTCATCGTCTAATCCTGCCTGTATATTTTCGTAGTGAATCCACTCTTGGTTGATGAGCCTATCGAACTCCTTTTGCATCTTACTACTTCTTGCTATGTACTTATTGTTGTTTATGGATACTATCAACTTTGTTATCAATTCAAACGGAATATCTGCTTCTTCTGCAGCGCTCTTTATCCTATCAATAATTTCAGGTGCATACAAAGCGTCCTTATATCTATCCCACGGCAGACGTTCCCCATAGACGTCAAAATATATGTCAACGAGTTTTCTTCTTGACAAGTCCCCTTCCAAGTCCCAAAGCGTATCAATATATTTTAATTCGTCCATCGTGATTAGTTCAATGCCCGTATCCTTTTGCAATTCCAACAAACGCTTTAATATTTCTTGTCTTGCTTCAAGTTTGAACGGACCAAAACCATATTCGCCATTATTCTTCTTATAAACCTTACCGTTTCTACGTTTGTTATCTCTGAAATTAGGATCTTGTCTTATACTGACAAGCCAATTTCTAAAATCGCGCAATGGCACAAGTTCATTCGAACCGTGATTAATAAAATTTTGCAACGATTTATCTTCTTTTACTATTGTGCAACACCAGCACCCAAAACGAGAATTGCCCGTTACAGGAATTTTGTCTTTATCAATTTGCCCTATAACGCTTTGTTCCTCGCCCATATCTTCACCTTGATATAAACTAAATAAGTATTTCATATCAACGCTCCACGGGCTCATACCGTCATTTTTAAGCAAATACTCCCATACTCTTTCATTTTTGATTTCCGTAAGAGGGTTATATACATACGCCTTTGCTATATCGCTATGCGGCGTAAGTATTTTTCCTTCTATTTCTCTCGACGAAATACTTCTATTCCTCGCATTACTTTCTGCCTTTCTAACACCCAACAAAAGTATGACTTCCCCATACTGCTCGATTAAGGAATTAGTGTATTTATTCATGGGTAATATTTTCAATCTTTCAGTACACCATCTAAATCCCGGAGGTTCTGGTGTAGGATAACCCAATCCAATAATTAAACTCCAAAAAGATTGTGTTACATCCGGATATATAATATCAGCTTGAATATTTGCTCTAACCTTCTTTGAAAAAATATTTATCTTCTCGGAAGAACTGTGCATATATTTTTTAACTACAGGATTTTCAACGCCCGTATCCGACGTAACAATGAATATTTTCTTGGTGCGCGCATATTCTGGCAAACGCAAAACCGTTTCAACTACTAATGTTACAAGTAATGAAGAGTCTTTACCTCCACTATACCCAATAAGCCACGGACGATTATCGTGTTTATAGACATACGTCATTTCATTGATTATATTTTCAAATTCAGGAAAATTGTTGTCTGATTTCATTTTCTTTCGCTTCCTCTTCTCGCGTTAAAGCTATTCCGATTTTCGACTTAATTAAGCTGCACATTTTTATAATAGCATCCTCATTATTTACTATCTTTCCGTGTGCATCTATCATTCGTCCATTCCATTCTTGATTACAACGAAGCCAATCAACGCTCGATAATTGCTTAAGCTTATCTAACTCATTTTGATTTTCATAAAAATACCGTCCTAATCGACCAAATGCTTGTAATGTAACGGATAAGGTTAATACATAATCTTCCCTCAAATCGCATTTATGTATTTGCCTATTTTCCAACTGTTGCCACTCAACAATATACTTAAAAACCATTCCCCAATACTCTACAAGAAATTTACTATCATTTTCGGTAACAACTTCATCTTTCAGTATTCTTCTATTAGCCCTTAAAAAGTTCGCCAACGTAAATAATTTAAGAGAATTTTTCCCAAGATTATCTTTTTCCTTGTCTGTATACTTAGCCAAAAATGCAACCTTTGAAACGACTGCTTTCACTGCATTGGCTAAATCATCACGACTATCATATAAAGTTGAAAGCGACATTGTAGATTTAACTGCGTGCTTATTGAGATCTGCAAACATTTGTTGACTACGTTCCAAACCGGCATCTTCAAAAAAGACTATTGAAATGGTTTCTCGCGCCAAATCAGGGGCTTCCGCAAGCGCTGCTTCAATAGCCGCTTTTCGATGCTGCCCGTCATTAATCAAAAACACCGCCTCCATATCTACTTCCAATATACCAATACTTTCGTCCAATTCCGACGGAATAAACTTCATAGAACCATCAATCGACGCAGATAAAGCGGAAAAAACATAGTTCCTTCTATTATTCAAAATATAATCCCGTATTTCCGGTATTCTCGCCTCGTTAATGCAACGCTGCGCTCTAAATTCAGGGGCAATATAATCACGCTCATTCCTAAATATTTTAGAAAGCGTCCCGAGTGGCAACATGGCGATATAATATTCACGCTGCGCTTGCACTCCCTTTACGACCGAAAACTTATATGTTATACCCATAGTTACCTCACATAAAAAATATACTTACGTACATACGTAAGTATATCATTTTTTGTGTTTAGATGTCAATGATAAATCACTCAAAAACCAAATTTTTATACTAAATCTTCCTCACCAAGATCATCTTCAGATATACCATCTATTTCATAGTTATACCCCTCTATTGTTGACGCTAAAAAAGACTTAATCTTTTGCATGGCTTCAATAGGATCATCGCTTCCCTGCTCTAACAATTTGCTCACACCAAAATTTGCATACTTTGTAAGAAACTCAAGTTTGGCAAATTTAATTTGCGACGCAGGATTAAACGCTAAATCCATCCGCTGCGCTTCATTAAAACTTACAAGCGAAGTCGTTAATATGGCAGATTGAAACAAGAAATCCAAATCGGTATTATGCGGATGCAAAACCGTTCTTGGAACGCTTGCACGATTATCTTTTTCTTCGGGCGTTTCTTCACCTGCAATTTCCGCTTGTCTATCGTACATTATGCCGATAGAAATGCTAATAGCAAAAATACTGTAATTCGGCTGTAAAGTTTGTGGGAAAAACGGCGAGAAAAGGTCAAGCGCCTTTCTCCAATCACTTCCTTTAAGCATAACGTCTGTCGTTATTTCCATAAGAAGCCCTCCTCAACGTGAGCAACGTTTTGTTCTGCATTAGAAACAATAGTATAAACATTACCAATCTTGTCTTGCTCGAAACAATCTTGCAAATTGTCCTTTGAAAACAGAATAATTTGCGGCGCATATTCCGGAATAGTATCAATAACCTTTTGACGCGGCAAATCCCCAAGTTTAGAGAACGGTGCATCCAAAACTAACGGATATTCTTTATTCGATAATATTTCTTCTTCTCGAAGCAGTTTGAAAATACCGCCAATATAAGCAAATGATACTGTCGCAAATTGTCCTTCCGACTTTGACTCGTCATCAAAACTATCTGCGACTCGCAACGAGAAGTCTTTGCTTACGCTTACAGTACGTTTCGCCTCCAACATTGCATCGAGCAATTCTTGTATGCTCTCTTGCAACTTATTACTATACGTCTCAGACTTACCATCAAGGATATTTACAAAGTATTGCTTGACTTGTTCCATTATTTCGATTTTCCGATCAATTATTCGATTTTCGGAAACCGTAGAACTTAACTTGTCAATATCCTTTTTGCACTTATTAACGAGCATTTTGGCTTTTGTCAATTCTTCTACGAAACCAGACCGTTTATGCTTATAGTCTTCAATGGCTTGCTCTGCTTTCTTTCTCTCAAGCACCAAATCCTCATGCTGCTTGTCAGATTTCATTGCATCGTCAATTCTTTTGATTTCGGCATCTTCATTTCGAGCGCTTTCCAAATCTTGATTTGCTCTTTTGATAAAGCCTTCCAACTTTTCTCTATTATACTCTTTACCCCAACGTGCAGCCATATCGGTAAAGTTCATATAAAGACTGTCGTAGCCCAGCGGCGGTAAGAAACTATATAATTTACGCAATGTTTCTTTCTCTTTATCTGTCAAAGGATTTCCACATATACATACTTCCTCTTGCAAAAGAGCGTCTATCAACTCTTTGTTTACACCGTGAATTAATTTTGAATTATTAGCCTGTTCTTTAATTTTCCGCGAAGCCTTCTCTATAACTTTCGACATCATTAATTTTGGAAAAACAGATATTAATTCTTCGCCAAAATAAGCATATTCTCTTTTTGCTAACTCTAAATAGTTATCCCTACGACACTTACACTCATTTCTTTTCTGTTCATATTCACGCTGTGATTTTGCGCTCCCGATCTGTTCGGAAATTTGTTGTATTCTTTCTTGCAACTTCTTGGTTTCAGCATCGAGCTTATCCAAACTCTCCTGCAAAGAATCACGCTTATTTTGAGCGCTCTCCATCTTTTGTCCCAAAGTAATCAGTTCCGCACTGGAACTCATACCCGTTTTGCTTAAAAATAATGTGCCAAGCACTGTCGTCTTTAATTCGGTACTACCTATGTATTCCGTTGCCTTATCATAAACACTTAAGTCAAGCATTAGATACATTGCATCACGCAAACTGTTCGCAGAATCCTTGCCTTTGGCTTTCAAGTCCGTAATCATACTTTCGCCATCGAAGAAGAAATAGTCAGCCAACCCGGAAGGCAGCAACTGCTCAACAACTTGTTCCGGATTAGATAATCTAATCCAATTATTATCACTGTCTTTTTTAGAAATGGTAAAAGTCATGGTTAGCCGCTTCGTTTCAAAAACAGATTTTTGATACGTCCACTCTCTACGCATAGAGTATTCTTCACCTGCGTGTTCAAAATCAATTATGCCTTTTACAGCAAACTTTGAACCAACTTCCGCATCACGTTCAAGCTCTAAATTATACATTTTATCGCTTGCCGTTTTGTTAAAGCGCACCTTGCCATAAATAATCCATTGGAAGAGCTGATGAAAGGTTGTTTTCCCAGCGCCGTTCACGCCGTAAATAATAGTAACCTTGCCGTCAGTAGAACACTCTATCTTCCCGGCCTCCTTGAAATTTCTAAAATTTTCGTATTGTACTGTTTTAATTTTCATCTTTCATCACCTGCTCTAATTCGGAAATAATCGTTTTCGCAACGGCTTTTCTGTCCGACGGTTTCGACTCGTTAAAATCCTGTTTGGACTTTTCTCTAACGATCGTTTCAACCCGTTTCTTCATTTCCTCAATTATATCATTATTAGTCATCCAAATCCACCTCCGTGTTGATTTCAGTATAGAACATTACGTCGTCCAATGTCAAATTATACTCATTTAACAACGCATCTAATTGTGCCAGCAACCCATCGTGATTAAGAGCTAATCTTGCATATTCATAGTACCTGCGCAATTCAATTACAGCCATTTTAGGCGTTAATCCGGACGGTAAAACAATAACGTCATATATATCGGCGGATTTCTTATCGCCATATTTACGCAATATTCTTCCTCGCCTTTGAACAAACTCCCTATAATCATCATTGCTTGAAAGTATCAATGCGCTCTTTATAGATGGAATATTTATGCCCTCGTCAAGACATCTAATCGCAACCAAAGAAGCAACCTCATTGTTATTAAACATATCTACCAACTCCATTCGTCTGTCCATAGATTCCGTAGCGGTAAACTGACTTGACTTAATTCCAAGATTATATAAGCGGTCTTTTACAAATTGTATATGACGAATTTCATCATCCCTTTGACCGTCAAAAAGCCGTCCATCCCCACAATAAACAATAAAGTGATCTTTTATAGGTATTTGCTTTATAAATTCATCTATATGGCTAATTTTATTTTCTGCCATCGAAATAACTCGTAATCTTGCGCGAACATATTTAACAAATCGCTCTGGATCAATCAATACTCCTTCATGGAAACAACTTGCCATATTTGCCGATATTTGATTAAATCTATTTTCTTCGTCCTCTGTGGCTGATACGAATATTGGATGATAATTATACGGCACAAGGAAATGGCGTTCCAATGCTTCCTCTATCGGCAAATTGAATACTTGTCCACCAAAGAAATTTACTAAATCAACACCGGCAGCATTATTCTTGCCATTGACCGGCGTTGCACTTAATCCAAGCATATACTTAAACGTAGTATGCAATTCTTCATCACGTTGGGTAAATCTATGAGCTTCGTCCACAATAAGCAATTTTTCTTGACTTGACAAATCCATTACATTTTTGAATTTATCCGAATAGAAAGATTTTATCGTTGTAATCAAAATGATTTGCTTTTCAGGATCATATTTCTGCGCAATAATTAATTGTTTTGCAATACTATACCATTGATGATTTTCGGATGATATGAGCAAAATACTCGCATCCTTAAATGCTTTCTGAACATCTTCAGCCCATTGTTTAACAAGATGCTTATACGGCGCAGCTATAACAACAAGACTCGGAAAATCTTCTATGAGTTTTTTTGCAGAGTATATAGCAGTCCAAGTTTTGCCCGTGCCGGTTGCCATAATATAGAATCCGTTATAACCATTCTCTACCCATTTTTGTATGGCATTTTCTTGATAGTCAAACAGTTTAATAGGCTCGGAATTTTTCTTGATAAACTTCCGTTCCTCTATAACATTCAAAATGCTTTTCTTAATGGAATCCATAAAATTATAGACATCTAAAAACTCATTTTGATTATCCCAAAGTTTATCAAATTCTGTAACCTCATCATCTACACTATCGCCCTCTCCAGCTACCCAACTACGAACCACTCTTACTTTTTCATAATTATTTTGATAAGCATTCACGGACGAGTTCGGCGAACCATAAAAAACAATCTTATTATCATCTTTATCAATCAATATTCCTAATTTGTCGTGATAAATGCCAACATCATTTTTAACCGAGGCAACTTTAATATCTAAAATATCTCTCGCAACGAGTTCAGACAGCACCTCCAAGCTGGCATCATCAAAACACTTAATCTCGCTATTGAAATCCTCGAAGAATCTACGGTTAATCAAATCTTCTTTACGCTCGTATCCCAACTGTATTGCCGCTATATCATCTTCACTTAACGAAGGGCTTACAATCAAATTTACTCTACCGCCATTACGAATAAATGAAGGTAAAGCGTTGATGATTAGCTTAAAAACAGACGACGAGAAAAACCCGACGCTTCTTCGATACGTTTTAGCCAATTTAAGCGCAGGATTAAGTAGACAGTCCACAAAATTGTCTGTTCCTTGATTAATGTAACTTTTTTTAATTAGTAAGTCTTTGAAATTCATATTTACTCCAAATCATCGTAATCGAAGGTATCTAAAATATCTTCATCATTATCGAACTGTTCCGAATCGCCTTGATCAATCTCGGCTAAATCCCTAAAATCAATATTAGACTCATCGAACTCTTGACGCACCAAAATCGGTTTAGCTTCATTCAGAAAATTAGATGTTAATACCAATTTGAACCCTTTTGAATACTTCTTGATAATGCTATATAAAAGCCATGTATTCCATAAACAAGCCAAATCCGGCAATTCACGATAATTATAAAAATCCGACAGCAACTTATACTGCTCTTCCCCTATAAAATCCTCCAAAACAGCATCTAATCTTGAAAAATCCGCTTCGTCAAGCCCGACTGCGTTCACCGAAATAACTGTTTCTCGATTCTTAAAGATAAAAGCATCATTGTTCCTATCTATAAATTCAATATATCGGTCTATAATAGTCCCAACTTCCTTGGCAAATTGCCTAATGTCGGAAATACTACATTCATCATTACGCATTATTAAATTAATAACTTGAGCTTCGCCATTTATTACTTCAACACCTAATGCACCCATAAACGGCCTGTTATATTCGTACTCGTTAGGAAATAATTCTCGAAGCAAGTAATAGAATTGCAAATAATGATTTATTCCGATTCTATTAAATAATCCAGATAAACTACCTTTAATTTTAGAAAAGACAATATTGGCGTGATGAATCTCTTTATCACTCAATTCACTATCTACGGCATACTTTAACGACGATACTTCTTCGTCGGTTATCCCCAAATTATCAAGATGAACGTAATATCCATTCATATTAATAACTTTTGTTGCCGCCGCCATTTGCTGTATAACAATGTCCGTCGCCCCCGGAAAATTACTTTGAATGTCTCTCTTGGTTACAGGAAAAGCAGATTGCTTAACATACGCCTCAATAACGCTATAAAACGTATCTCCGCTGCTTTTCATCACATAATCACGATTAATTGAATATTCTGCGGGCAAGATTTTTTTTAACTGACTGTGCAAAGAATATTTATTATAAATTTCGATTTCCCCAAGTTCTGCACTAAACATATCCATAATGGCTTGAATAGGCAAAACCGGCGAATTATATTGCTTTATGTAATCAAGAATTGCCCATTGCAAATCATTGGATATAAGAATTTGCTCGGTATCGTATTTCCAAACACCTCGATCGACCATAACACAAAAAGCCTGTAACCTTGCACGCACAGCCCTATTATTATCAGCCAATTCAAAACCATCAAATTCTATATATGCCTTTTCACGCAAGAAATCTATATTTGCGTCCTCATATATATCCATTCCATCGGGAAAATATTTTTGCATTAAGAATGACAATATAACTTTAAGAGTCATTCTACTCTTGGCAATATACTCACCGCAAATTCTATATTTGCTACAAATCAATTCGGTAATTTCATTTGCAGTAAAAGCATTATTTAATTTCTCGGATATTAGAATACTATACTCTTGAAGATCCGTTTTCGTAAATTCATTTGGAAGCTCTTCCAAGCAGAAGTCGAGTTTGTTTTTTGAATCTCGACTAAAAAAGCAGGCTTTATATCCGCTCTCATAAATTATATCACCGGTGGTTTTATCAAGGAATATCGCAACATTAGCACCTAATTCCAATTCCTCCAATTCAGAGAAAGTAATATAAGATTTATGCGGACTGAATAGCTTTAACTGTGATACTAAAGCGTTTCTATATTTATTTCTTTTAGGTGATAATATATTTCTTATCGCCTTTTGCTCAACTTGTCGTATTCGCTCTCTTGTAACATTACAAATTTCGCCAACGCTTTCTAGTGTCAGCAGATGCCCTTCCAAATATCTTTTTTTAAGAACATAATACTCACGAGGCAAAAGCTTATTTATCCACGAGTTAAAAATATCAATGGGTAAAGTCGTGTCTACCTGCTGTAAAGCACTATATATTTCAAACATCTCTTGTGTAGATATTTCAGTCGGATCGCATTCTAAAAAATCACAAAGCTTATAAAGACCTGATTGATTACATTTTGAAACTATATTCTTATCGCTTATAAACCTTTCAATCCGCACGTTATCAAAATGTGCATTTAAGCCATCAATGTACTGTCTTATTCTCATTAAACAATTTTCTTTTTCCAATACAATGAACAACTCATCTGCCGCATTGATAATTGAATAGTAAAAATCGCCGGATAAATCGCCATCTAAACACTGAACCGAAACACTGTTATAACTGCGAACAACAGCCACATTATTTGCATTCAATTTGAACTTGAAATTATCCTGCATTACATCACTATAACATATAGATAACACATCGTTCTGATCTATATTGAACGACGTACATTCTGTTACTTCACTAAATATTGATCTTGCCGAAAATAAATTGCTTTCAATCTTAATACTATTCGTTTCGCCATCAATTACATCTTCTTCAGAAATCAGACGTATGCGTAAATAATACTCCTCTGTAAACCGAGGGATAGTTTCTACCGGTTCTTCATTCACGCAAATAATATCTCCTTTATTATCACCTTCAGCAGCGATAAAGCAAATTGGACCATCATACCATTCATCAACAAGAATACAAAAAGCTCGTTGCAAATCGCACATACGATAACCTTGCTTCATGCACTTCAAATATATTGATGATATATCAGCATCTTGCGGGCTGTAATATAAGGATTTAAGAAGTTCGACAAAACTATGAGTCCGTAAAAGACTCATAAAGTATTCGTCTACTATTTCGTTGCCCTGTATTGACGATATTTTCTCGTCATACAGTGTTTCAAAATCCTGCATTCAAGCCTCTCGTTATTGCTTATGTTAATCGGTTGTGTACATAGTCGAAAGTATTTGCAAATAATATATGAGTCGATTTTTAAGATCATTTGGCGCAACGATTTTCATTTTCTTGCCAAAACAGCAACACCAACCGAAAAACATATTACTTATTTGTATATCGGCGGTGAATTGAATTTTATTGTTACCGATTTCGGTAATTTTTGTTTGCTCGCCGAACTTATCGAAAATAACGTCGATCAAATCGGACGTGGTTTCAAGCGTTACGGTCGTAGACTCACCGCCAAACATAGAAAAGACCTGCTTGCGATAATTGCTCAAATCTATACCTTTCGGGTGAGCGTCCTTATTTATGGGAGATTCGAGCATTCCCACTTCCATCATACGATCTATTCGATAATTGGTAAGCGTCGTATGATTATCGTGATAGCACACAAGATAGTAGTTATCGTTAGAGAAAACCATTGTAATGGGATTGGCGACGTATCTATGCCCTTCCCTACGAAACACTCGATTGCCGTGTATGTCATAGTCGAAATACTTGAATATGATTTTTCGTTCGCTCAATATCGCTTCGTCTATCTTATCAATACTGTAATAAATATTTTCATTCGTATGCTTGGCAGTATTGAACTCAACAATATTCTTTTTCAGAATCTCGGCGCGATTGCTGCCACCGAGAGCGGAAATCTTATCTATAAATTCCGCAGTTTTCTTTTGGGTAATAAAACTTGCAGCTTGAACGGCGTCAATAAGTATACGCAGTTCGGGAACATCAAAATTTCTATCAACGACGTAATATGAATTGTTATGTTGCCCTCGGCGCTGAATTATCTCATAACCGTATGCATTGAGAGTTTTTATATCTTGATACAAAGTTTTTCTATCACACTCTATACCTACCGACCTTAACTTTTCGATTATTTGATTGGTTGTCAAAGGATGCTGTTCATCCGTATCTTGCTTCAGCATCTCCCAAATCTTTAATAATTTGATTTTCGAAAAGTTTTGTTTGCCCATTCAAAGCTCCATTTTGTCTATATATAATCTATTATATCAAACAATTCGACAAAAAGCAAGAGTCAATTGTCCTAAAAATAAGACAGCAAAGAAAAATAGTATAACTTCTATTGATTAGTATTTCACGGCAAAGCGGTATTCGTCTTTCGACATGGTTTTGTGTCCGAAAACGCCTTTGCCGTCAAAGGTAGAAAATATTACTTAAAATTTTAATACGGCACGATTTTAGCGTAATATTTTCTACTTCTCTTTGACGGACTATACGCCAAGAATATAAATTGCTTTTAACAAAGCCATTTCCGGACCTCTCCGTTGTTCGTCGAAAGACGAATAAAAAAGAGGCAAAAATATTTCTAATAGGAAAAAAATCTTCCTATTAGGTATTTACAATGTCCTCAAAAGTAAAAGGAGAGTCAAAATGAAAACAGCAGTTATCTACACTTGCCATCTCGAAGGTCGCATAAGCGAACCCGACAACGAGAGGCAGACAATGTTGTGTAAAGAATTTGCACAACAGAACGGTATCGAAATCGTAGGAAGTTATATGGATTGCGTAATTACAAAGCATCAACCATTGCTTATGAAACAGCAATTATTCAAGGACTGCCAACAAAAGCAATGGGATATGGTTTTGTTTTCGTCAATTACAATTTTAGGGCGAAGAATAAACGATACGATAAAGTTCTTATCGGAGCTTTCCGAATATGTCGATTATAAAGTTATCGACCAAGAAAACGACAAGTTCCTGAAAGAAGTAGGAAAAATACTTCAAACATTGTATAAGGAAGGACGCTTATGAAAACAGCAGTCATTTACGCGAGATTTAGTAGCGACAGGCAAACTGAACAGTCTATCGAAGGGCAAGTTCGTGTGTGTAATGACTACGCCGAAAGAAACGATATCCTAATCGTCAGTCAATACATAGACCGAGCGACAACAGGTACGAACGACAATCGAGAAGCCTTCCAAAAGATGATGAAAGACAGCGACAAAAAAGCTTGGGATTATGTTCTGGTCTATAAGCTCGATAGGTTCTCCCGTAATAAGTTTGAAATGGCTATACACCGCAAGCACCTCAAAGATAACGGGATTAAAATTCTATCCGCTATGGAAAACATACCAGATTCACCCGAAGGTATTTTACTTGAAAGCCTCTTGGAAGGCATGAACCAATATTACAGCGAGGAATTAGCACAAAAGACCAGACGCGGACAACGTGAAACCCGACTTAAAGGGCTGCACTGCGCAGGCAGGCTCAATTACGGTTACTACACCAAAAATAAAAAGGTATTTATACATGAAGAAGAAAGCCCAATAGTCAAAGAGATATTTGAAAGATACGCAGCCGGTGAACGTGGAAACGAAATCGCTATTAGTTTTGCCGAGCGTGGTATTCTCTATCGCGGAAAGCCGTTCAGCGCAGCGAACATATATGTAATTCTTCACGGCGAGAAGTACACAGGCAGATACGAATTGCACGGCGAGGTTTACGACAACATCTATCCGAGAATTATCGAGCCTGCACTCTATGAGAAATGCAAACAAAAGATAGATGCCAACCGTTACGGCAATCATATCCCCGACTACTCCTACCTACTGCGACGCAGAGTTTACTGCGGTGAGTGCGGAACTCGAATGACCTCTTACAGCGGAACATCCAAATCCGGCAGAGTGTCCAAATACTATAAGTGCTGGAACTCTATCGGTAAAAAGAATTGCAAAGCCAAGTTCATAAAAAAGGACATGCTCGACAATATCGTTGTCAAAACCCTACAAGAAACATTGACGGGCAAAAACCTTTCTGTAATCGTAGACGAAATTTACAGACAGCATAACGCGAAACTAATGGGCGAAAACACAGTCAAACTACTTGAAAAGGAATTGACGCAGATCAACAAATCAATAAGCAACATTATGCGAGCGATTGAACAAGGCATTATAACTGACACCACAAAAGAACGGTTGCAAGAGCTTGAGAAATCCCGACAAGAGTTACAAGAAAAGTTGATATTTGAGCGTATGCAAGAACAAACCGTTTTAGACAAGGAAACAATCGCTGAGTATTTGCAAGAAGGCATAAAGCACGAACCCGAAATGATGATAGAACTACTCGTCGAAAAAGTATTCGTTCATAGCGACCACATAGAAATTATACTGCACTATGTAGATGAACCCATAAAACCAAAACCCCGAATAGACGGTAAAGAAGAAAGCCTCGAAGGAAACGACCTTCGGGGCTCTCTTATTTTTACGGCTATGACGTGGATAGACGAATATAGTTTTCAGGGATTAAAGAAAAAAGACCTTGAACCAAAGTTCAAAGGCACTCGAAATACGCTTGTTTATATTGAAATATGATGAAAAATAGGCTCAAAAGTGTTCTAACGAGGTTAAGCAAACGCACAATGAGTATTTATATTAGATACAAACTTTATGTCCTGCGAATCTGTTAATGTATTTAGTTTTATAACATATTTTAACGGGTAGTTAAATTTAAATGCCAACGCACCGCATTCGCCACTTTTGCAAATAGCATTGATAACAGTTGCTATTATATTTTCGCTTGGATATTGAGAAATATTTAAAAGCTCTTTCTTGGTTTTTTCCAATATCGGGGCATAATCATCATACATTAAGTCAAATACAGAATAGACCTTTGTTTTTACCTTCTTTGTCTCTCTGCAATAATATTCATAATATTTAGATAAATCTCTTAAAATAGAACCTTCTTGGGTTAACACCTCTTCACTGGCTAAAATGTATAAGCGCTTTTTTGCCCTTGATATAGCAACGTTTATGAGATTAGGATTATTTAAAAAGTCAATCTTCTCTTCATCATCATAGAATTTGATTTTGTTAGCGACAGTGGACAAAATAATGTAATCTTTTTCTTTGCCTTGAAATTTATGTATGGTATCAATTACACACCCACGATTTTCAAATCGGCTATTTAATAATGCTATTTGATTATTATACGGCGCAATTATACCAGTTTGATTTGCAGGCAATTCATCGATAATCTCCTTTTCAATAATATCAACCTCTCTTTCATTCTCCCTTTCCCTTTCAAAATGTGAACCGTGAGATATTAACGTCACTCCGTTGCCATCATTGTGCGTGGATCGAACAACCAGCTCTCCACTATAAAATCTTTTATTGCAAAAGCCTATAATTTGCGGATCGCATCTATAATGTTCGTTCAAAAGAGTTGAAACAACCTTTTTTTCTTTCTTTATTACACAACTTAAAATACTATTCTTTGCATAGTCAAAATAGTCACACAACTTATATTTCTTAAAAATATTATTTAATTTAGGTACGAGTTGAGATTTTACAACGTGCGGTAGCTGCTTTTCATCGCCGACTAATACAACTTTTTTCGCCATAGAAAAAGCTATTACGGCACTTATCAAATCCACCTGGCTGGACTCATCAATAATAACGCAATCGTATAAGTAATTTTCGCCTGAACAACTTCTTATTGCATGAGTAGTGCTGTAAACGACGGGATACCTCTTTGTAAAAGCTCCAAACTTCGACCTATAATTTCTTGCAGTAAAATTACAATCGATCAAACCCTTATATCTTTCCTGTAAAGCATATTTAAAAATGTCATACGACAATTTCTTTTGGTTACTAAGTAGTTGTGTCAGGCTATTCGAATCAATATAATTTTTCTTTTCTGCCTGCGCCTGATTAAGCTCTGAAATTTTAACATCATAATATTTGTTTTTCAAATATTCGATAGCATCTTCTTTATTTTGAGCAATACTCTTTAACCTGATAATACCAAACCTGAACAAAATTCTTGCTCTGTTAAAAAATCCTGTAACTTTATCGTCTGGCAAAGTTTCCAATACAGAAGCCAGTTCCAACAACTTTGCGCTGGTATATTTTTTGTTCTTTAATGTTTTAGGAACGATTCTTTCTTTGATTTGATATTCAGCATCGTTAATTTCTTTTTCAACCTCATACTCGCTAATTAATTGCGCTATTTTTGCAACATCTAAACTAAGCTGTAAATATGTTTCTACTCCATCTCTTGTTTGTCGCAAATATCTTGCACTATTTCCGATAACTGATTTTTCATCTATTTTTACAGCGGTCTGTTCCCCTTCAAAAAAAGTTTCTACATTTTTTGCGTTGCCTAAAAACGCATTAAGATAGCCAAACCCCGCCTCCTCAAATTTATCTTTTACATTTCTTGTTGCTTCATTGTTGCCAGAAACGACTGCGACCGAGCCACCCCTAGCAATATAATTTGCAACAATGTTGAGTATTGTTTGAGTTTTACCTGTTCCGGGAGGGCCTTTAATTATAGACAGGTCTTCTTCCAGAGCGGCTTTTACTGCAACCCTTTGCGATAAATTTGTATCGAAAGGGTAAATTATTTCTTTTTCAGTCTTATCCTTCTTTAATTTGCCCGACAAAAATTTACCTAAAACACAGTCCTCTAAAACACTCAGCTTGTCCAGTTGATTAAAGAGAAAATTGCCCCCATCTTCGGTAGGCATCAACACCGAAATCTCCTTCAAATAGTCTATAAAGTCCTTAATACCGCTTTTCTGGGAAATATCGGAAACCAACTTAATAATGCTTCTGCTAACCAATTTAGTATTACCAGAAGTAAAAAACAATTTAGCAAACTCATTAAAAACAATAATCTGGTATACACCTTTCACAGGCACTTTATCGCAATATACAATTTTCCCAATAGTATCCACAATGACGGGTTTATCATAGATTATTAAATCCTTATAACTTTTCCAATAGAAGGTTGCATTTCCGACATACTTTATTCTGCAAGCATTTTTTAGGGCATCAAACCATTGAACCTGCCTGGTAATATCTTCCCACTCGCCTGTCCATTGTTTAATTTGCAGTATTAAAATTTCTCTTTCATTCATCATTGAGTTAAAAACCTTTTAGTCTTTCGCCTCTAATACGCTAAAACCAAATACATGTCGGCAAAGTTTGTGTGTTATACTATAACTTCTTTTGCCGTCACTCGCTTTTTAGTTGCCTTAGTTTTCTGTAAAAGGTTGAGCGCGAGTTTATGGAAAGCCTGCTCATTGCCTCTTGCTCTGAAATAATATTGTTCTCAAATTCATAAGCAATCTGTTTTAACAAGCGATAGTCTACTTCTATCGGTCTTCTGCCGACATATCGTCCCGATGCTTTTGCCTTTTCGCGACCTCGCTCTCGGTTAGTTTTGTTGTTCCTGCTCATGCTCACGAGCATATTCCTGAGCAGATACAACATCGCTTTTCTTTCCTGCTGTTGAAGATATCTGCCTTCGCTTTCAATATAAATATTTACCCCCGTCTGCAATAGTTGATACATATTTCTGACCATACTTGCATTAGTACTTTCAAAGTCGCTCAAACTATCGATCGACAGAATATCGTCCGGAGTAAGCCTGTAATCATTGATGTTTTCAAACCCTCTGATTTTCTGCGGTTGTGCAGGCTTTTTCACAACCAAGAGATTGTCGTCCCCGCACTTCATTTCGCTTCTTAAAAGCCACTCAAATCTGTCGTAATAATCCAACCCGACAGACTCCATCAAATGCATTACGTCCTCTCTAGCCTCACTCGGCGTGCGCATACTTATAAATGACGGGGTCATGTTTACCCTGAAATATACCTGTCTTCTCAAATCCATATTGATGCCAGGAATTCCCTGAAACAATCCCTTAGGAAGACTGTCTATACATTCCCAATAAGGCTTAATGATATACTGGTAATTCTGATCATCAAATCTTTCAAAAGCCACTTCACCGACGGAATACCTGTTATTATCCCTGTCATAGACCTTTATTAGACCGACATTTCTGAAATATGGACGACCGCTGAGCGGACGATTATATTCATTGTAGTACATACATCACCTGTCTTTTAATTTTTCGAATGCCGCCTTTAATATCTTTTCATATCGACGGCGATACATTGTCTTATAAAATTTTCTTCTTATATCGCTAATATCTTCTATTGAGTCAATCAACTTATCTATTTTGTCAAAATCAATTTTAGGCACAATTCTTTTCAATGCGTTATTGCACTCTTCGAACTGTAAACTGCTTATTACTTCGTAATATGAACTCTTTCTGCCGTCAAGCTTTATATGTGAAGTCGGGAATTGATAAATCCTCTTATCCAACTCCTCCTGACAATTTAACACTTCCGATATTCTCTCATCTGTATTGAGTCTAGGATACATACTTGAACCGTTATCGTAAACGGGAGCCATTGAATACTTATTATCTTTTTTTATAAAACCCCAGTTGCCGCCGTGCCTGTCGAAGTTGCCGTTCAAGGCATCGACTATAAAAATATCCCAGAACCTTTGCACCGTTTCCTGAACATTAGTAAGCTTTCTGTTTTCTTCAAGCATCTTCTGTATATCGCCATAGGAGTATTGAAACAACTCCTTATCTTCTTCCAAAGAACTTTCACCCACATCGTTGAAATGCACAAGCACTTCACCAACTTCACAGAAATTCCTTAGCAAAACAATATTTTCGCCCTTGTAGACGCCGAGTTCTGTATCCTGAACGGGAATGCCAAAAAGTTCAAATATATGACTTCCCAGATATTCTGAGACATGGTTGTAGATCAACCCGATTTCAGAGCTCTTCTGATACTTAATTATATATCTGTTTCCGTTTATGGTTATCTGCCCCTTTCGCTCGGCACCAGAATAAAAGACATCTTCATCTATTTTATATTTAGAAAAATCCTTCATGCATGTCTCCTTTTGCACTATTTTAACAAAAAATTGCGTTAGTGTCAATAAGTCTATTATATAATTTTGATACTTTTTTGAAAGCACTTTGTCGAAAAAAAGAGACTGTAACCGAAGCGGAAACAGTCTCTTTGTGTTATTAAGTTATATAAACCACCATTGTTATGGGGGTAAAACGTGTCCTGAAGAATTTTACTCCGAGGCGTTTGTAATATTCCCTTGCGATTGAGACGTCAATCGTTATTGTAAAAGTGGTTTTTCAGGCGAAAAGCCATTAGCCCCTCGGGTGTTTAATATTCGCCTGCGCCGCCGCAAGAATGGCAATAGGCACTCTGAAAGGCGAGCAGGAAACGTACGCCAACCCGATGTTGTGGCAAAACTCAACCGAGCTGGGGTCGCCGCCGTGTTCGCCGCAGATACCGAGCTTGATGTCGGGACGGGTTTTTCTTCCGCCCTCCACCGCCATTTCTACGAGCTTGCCTACGCCCGACCTGTCGAGTCTGGCAAACGGGTCGCTTTCAAAAATCTTCTTTTCGTAATAGTAGGGCAGGAACTTGCCGGCGTCGTCGCGCGAGAAACCGAAAGTCATCTGCGTAAGGTCGTTTGTGCCGAAGCTGAAAAACTGAGCCGCTTTTGCGATTTCCGAAGCCGTGATTGCCGCGCGGGGAACCTCTATCATAGTGCCCACGAGATAATTTATTTTTTCGCCGCGCTCCTCCATGACCTTCTTTGCCGTTGCATCCACGACATTTTTGACAAATTCAAGCTCTTTAAGCTCTCCTACAAGAGGAATCATGATTTCGGGCACGATATCGTAGCCTTTGCTCTTTTTGACGTTGAGCGCCGCCTCTATTACGGCTCTGGTCTGCATTTCCGCAATCTCCGGATACGTCACGGAAAGACGGCAGCCGCGGTGACCGAGCATGGGATTGAATTCGTGCAGACCGATAACGGTGGCTTTAAGCTCCGAAAAACCAAGTCCCATCTGTTGGGCAAGCTCTTTTATTTCCTCGTCCTTGTGGGGGAGAAATTCATGCAGAGGCGGGTCGAGGAAGCGTATGGTGACGGGTCTGCCCTCCATCGCCTCGTAAATGCCTTCAAAGTCCTTTCTCTGCATGGGCAGCAGTTTTGCAAGCGCTTTTCTGCGCTCCTGCTCCGTTTTGGACACAATCATTTCGCGCATGGGCATGATTCTGTCGCTGTCGAAGAACATATGCTCCGTGCGGCAGAGACCTATGCCTTCCGCACCGAAACGCACGGCGTTGGCTGCGTCTTTGGGAGTGTCGGCGTTGGTTCTTACCTTCATGACGCGGTACTTGTTTGCCCAACTCATGATTGTGCCGAAATTGCCGGTCACGGACGCCTCCATTGTAGGAATAGCCTCTCCGTAAACATTGCCCGTGCTTCCGTCAAGCGAAATCACGTCGCCCTCGTTGTATTTTTTTCCGTTTATATGGAAGAAATCATTGCCCGCTTCGATAATCAGCTCTTTGCAGCCCGCAACGCAGCAGGTACCCATGCCGCGCGCAACTACCGCGGCGTGGGAGGTCATGCCGCCGCACGCGGTAAGAACGCCCTGCGATACAGCCATGCCCTCGATGTCCTCGGGAGAGGTTTCCTGTCTTACCAGCACTACCTTTTCACCCTTGGCAGCCGCCGCAATGGCTTTTTCCGCCGTGGTGTAAACCTTTCCGCAGGCAGCGCCCGGACTTGCGGCAAGCGCGGTGGCAATCGGCTTGGCCTTTTTGAGAGCATCGGGGTCGAACTGAGGGTGCAGCAGAGCGTCAAGCTGCTTGGGCTCGATTCTCAATACGGCTTCCTTTTCGTCTATTCTGCCCTCTTCCACCATATCAATGGCTATTTTGAGCGCGGCGACGGCGGTACGCTTGCCGTTGCGCGTTTGAAGCATATAAAGCTTGCCTCTTTCGATTGTGAACTCCATGTCCTGCATATCCCTGTAATGGTCTTCGAGGATTTTGCAGATGCCGACAAACTGTTCGTAAACCGCCTTGTTCTGCTTTTCGAGCTGAGCTATGGATTGAGGAGTACGGATTCCCGCCACGACGTCCTCGCCCTGCGCGTTCATCAGATACTCGCCGAACAGCTGCTTTTCGCCCGTTGCGGGATTGCGTGTAAAGGCAACGCCCGTTCCCGAGTCCTCGCCCATGTTGCCGAAAACCATCGATTGCACGTTGACCGCCGTTCCCCAATCGGAGGGAATATCGTTCATCCTTCTGTAATAAATTGCTCTCGGGTTGTCCCAGCTGCGGAACACCGCAAGAACCGCCTGTATGAGCTGCTCCTTGGGGTCTTGGGGAAATTCCTCTCCTTTGAGTTTTTTATAGGTCTGCTTAAATTCGACTACGAGTTTTTTGAGGTCGTTTGCGTCAAGCTCGGTGTCAAGCGTCACGCCCTTGGCCTGCTTTGCCTTTTCCAAAAGCTTTTCGTAATTGTCCTTGGAAATTTCCATAACGACGTCGGAAAACATCTGTATAAAACGTCTGTAACTGTCGTAAGCAAAACGGGGATTGCTCGTAAGCGTTGCCAGCCCCTCTACCGTTTCGTCGTTGAGTCCGAGATTGAGTATAGTGTCCATCATGCCCGGCATGGACGCTCTCGCGCCGCTGCGCACAGACACGAGCAAGGGATTTTTGACGTCGCCCAGCTTTTTGCCCAGCTTCTTTTCCGTCTTTTCAAGCGCTTGGAAAATCTGCTCTCTGACTTCCTCGGAAAGCGTTTTTCCGTCCTCGTAATACTTGTTGCACGCCTCCGTCGTGACGGTAAAGCCGTCGGGTACGGGAAGACCGAGATTCATCATCTCGGCAAGGTTGGCTCCTTTGCCGCCCAAAAGCTCGCGCATTTTGCCGTTTCCTTCATTGAACAGGTAAACGTACTTTGTCATATATCTTCCTCCATATAGTAATTGCATAAAAAACGCGGTCTTTGCCATCAAGACCGCTTTACATTTTAACAAATATTTTCGCCTTTAACAACAGATTGAGTGACTTTTTTGGGTTTTAATAAAAAATTTTACATTTTCAACAACATTTGCAGGCTGTTAAGTTTTTTAATAACGCTCGTGACATACGCGTCCAAAGCTTTTAGACAATCATTCTCGAATGCGTCGAATCTCAGAGCGGAAAGTCTCTCAAAGGGCTGCAAATCTAACGTGCGCAGACAATTGAAAACTCTTGCGTCAAGCTCGCGGGAGGAGCAGTCGTGTTTGCACAGCGGGCATACGGCGCCTCCTATATCCAGATTAAGATACATTCTGTCAAAGGTGCGGCTGCCGCACATGCTGCATTTGTCGAAGGAAAGACCGAACCCCGCCGTCTTCATGCTTTCAAGCAGGAATTTTATCAGAATTGTCTTGGAAGCCGCGTTTTTTTCCTCCAACGCTTTGAGAGTCTTCAACGCAAGCAACAAAAGCTGCGGCTCCGACTGATTTTCCTGTCCCGTATTGGCAAGCTGCTCGACGACGCAGCCCGCGCAGCAATATGTAACAACGTCGCCGCGCAAAGAAAAAAAGCTTTCGATTTCCGTACAGTTGGTCACGGAGTAGCGTCCGTCTTTGACCGAAAGCATGAATTCCCCGAAGCAAAACGGCTCCGCCGCGAATTTCAGCTTGGCGCCGGGCTTTTTTACGCCGCGTATGCTTGCCGTGATTTTGCCGTATTCGCCGCAGTAGAGCAGCAACAGCTTGTCGTTTTCCTTAAAATCCGCCGCTCTCAACACAAGAGCTTTAATTTTCTCTATCATCGGTGCTCAATTTTCTGTACAAAGAATAATAAGACGGGTTTCCCGTTTTTACGAACATCTCCCACAAAAGCTCCTTTTCACGCATAAAACAAGCCTCCGTTTTTAGTTTGAGTTGCGCGCAAATTAAATATACGAAAACGGCGACGTATATTAAAAAATTTTTGGGGCACACCCTTTCAAACGGAGCTTTTGTCGTAACCTATTTCATTGAGCATATACGGATTGTCCCGCCAATTAGGCTTGACCTTTATCCACAGCTCCAAAAAAACCCTGTCCCCCAAAAGCTTTTCCATGCTTGCGCGCGCATGGGTGGCTATGCTTTTGAGCATGGCGCCGTTTTTGCCCAAAATAATCGGTTTGTGGGACTGTTTTTCCACAATTATGTTTTGGTCTATGAACCAAACGCGCTTCTGTTCGTCAAACTCCATTTTGTTGAGCATAATGCCCACGCCGTGCGGCACCTCGCTTTCGCAGCAAAGCAGAATTTTTTCCCGCAGAGTCTCGCACACGAGAAAACGCAGAGGTCTGTCCGTCACCTCGTCCTCGGCAAAATACATGATTTCGTCGCCGAGATATTTTTTCAAACCGTTTCTCAACTCGTCCACGCCTCTGTTCTTTTTTGCGCTCACCGCAAAGACTTCCCTTATTTTGGGAAAAGAGTTGAGTTTTTCAAGCTCGGGAAAAAGCTTTTCCGGCTGCGTGATGTCGGTTTTGGTGACGGCAACCACCAGCGGCGCGTCAAGGGCGGAATATTTTTCCGCCAAAGCCAGCTCGCTTTCGTCTATTCCGTCGTGACCGTCCAGCACAAGCAAAACGCAATCAACGTCCACAGTCGCCGCCTCTATGTTTTTTACCATGTAGTCGCCAAGTCTGTTGGACGGTCTGAGCGCGCCCGGAGTATCCACGAAAATCATCTGACAGTCGCTCTCCGTATATATGCCCGTAATATTGTCGCGCGTGGTCTGCGGCTTCGGACTGACTATAGATATTTTCTGCCCGACAAGGCTGTTTAACAGCGTGGATTTGCCGGCGTTTGCCTTGCCCACGATTGCAATGTAACCGCTTTTCATCTCAACTCCTTTTCAAACCGAGCGCGTCAAGGAAATTTTCCTGAATTGCGAACATTTCCCTTTCGTCCTCGCCGCCGTCATGGTCGTAGCCCAGCAGATGCAAAAGACCGTGAAGCGCAAGAAACGCTTTTTCTCTTTTGACGCTGTGACCGTACTCCTTTGCCTGCCGTCGCGCAATGCTGCGGCAGATATATATTTCTCCCAAATCCACAAGCCCCGTAACGACGTCGAAATATTCCTTTCTGTCCAAATCCACCTTTTCTCCCGCCTTTATGTAGTCGAGATACTGAAAACTCAAAACATCGGTAGGCTTGTCCGCGCCTCGCGTTTCCTTGTTGAGCGCGCGCATTTTTTCCTCGTCGAGAAAAGAGAGCGAAAGCGAAAGCCGCTCCGGCTGACGCAAATTTTCAACCGCGTAATCAAGTACCTTTGACAACAGTTTTTTTTCGCCGATACGCGCTCCCGAAAAATAAATTTTCATTTTTCGCCCTCCGGTGCGGACAGCTTGACGTCGGGATACTTTACCCGCTCGTGCCTTATGCCGACGTAGGTCGTCACTATGGTCTGCTTTACTATGTTGATTTCGTTCATCGTCAGGTCGCAGTTGTCGAATTGCCCCAAATCCAGCCTTTCTTTGACTATGTTGTCTACAAGACGCTCCGCCGCCAAGGCGTCGTTTACGTTAAGCGACCTCAAAGCCGCCTCGCTTGCGTCCACTATCATCAGCATTCCGTTGATTTTGCTTGTCGGGGTGGGACCGTCGTATGAATAATTTTTAAGGTCAAGCTCGCCTTCCGTAATTTTTTTCGCTTTGTAATAAAAGAATTTCATGGGAAACGAGCCGTGATGCTCCGTTATCGCGCTTTCAAGCTCCTTGGGCAAGCCGTATTCCCTTGCAAGCATAACTCCGTACATTATGTGCTTTTTCAGCAAGGAAACGCTCAGCTCGGGTGCAATTTCGTCGTGCGGGTTGTGACCGTCCGTCTGATTTTCCACGTAATAATTGGGGTTTTTCAGCTTGCCTATGTCGTGGAAATATGCCGCCGCACGCGCAAGAAAGGTATCCTCTCCGATTGCCATTGCGCACGCCTCGACATAGTTTGCAACCGTAAGGCTGTGGTTGAAGGTACCGGGCGCCTCGTTGAAAAGCCGCTTGATTAGCGGATTGTTGGTGCTTGTAAGCTCCGCAAGCCTGAAATCGGTGGTCAGATTGAACAGCCTTTCCAAGGCGGGCACGAGCAGAAACATGAGCATAACGTCTAAAAGTCCGCTGCCCGCGGCGTAAGCGGCTCCCAAGCCGATTTTGAGAGGCGAATATCCGGGAATGTAAAACAACAGATACGAAAGCCCGACCGTAGCCGCAGCGACAACGGAAATGCTGATGCCCACAAAAACGTAATGTATCCGCTTTATGTGCCTGCCGGACGCGAAAACCGCCAAAATAATCGTTACAATGGCCTCGAAAAGCGAACCGTAAAGCGCCGCTCCTGTCAAATCGGTAAAAATCAGATTGGACACGAAATATATGATGACCGTGAACAAAGACGTGAACAACGCTACTCTGTGCCCCAGAAGCAAAGTCAAAACCAACGCGCATAAGGCGTACGGAGAGAGAAATACGTTGACCTTGGAAATAAAAATCGAAATCAGAAAACAGACGAATGTAACGCATATAACAGCAAGCAGCTTGCGTCTGCTCTTTAAAATTTCTATATCCGCGAAATAAAAGTACAGAAAAATCGCGCCGAGAAATACCGCAAGCACGATAAAATATCCCAGCTTGACGAAAAATTCCTCATCGGATTTTCTTACGAAAAGCAGCAGGCAGCACGCCGTAAGCAGCGCGTAAAAAACGACATACGCCGCCATACAGAATATCGCCTGATTTTTTGTCAGCCTGTTCTTCAAAAATCAAACTCCTTGCCTTTTTTCGGCTCTTTCGTATGCCTTGACTATCTCCTGCACCAATGGATGACGCACGACGTCCTTTTCGGACAAAAATCTGATTGCTATGTCCTTTACGTCTTTAAGAACCGTCACTGCATTTTTAAGCCCGCTCTTTTTGCCTTCGGGCAGGTCAATCTGAGTCAGGTCGCCGGTAACAACCATTATACTGTTTTCTCCAAGTCTTGTCAAAAACATTTTCATCTGCTCGCGCGTGGTGTTCTGCGCCTCGTCGAGAATGATAAAAGCGTTGTTGAGCGTCCTGCCCCGCATATAGGCCAACGGCGCAACCTCGATGACCCCCTTTTCCATAAGCTTCTGATAGCTGTCAAGCCCCAACATCTCCTGCAATCCGTCGTACAAGGGACGCAAATAGGGATTTACCTTTTCCTGAAGGTCGCCGGGCAGAAAGCCGAGCTTTTCTCCCGCCTCGACGGCGGGACGCGTAAGTATGATTTTATCCACCTTTTTTTCTTTGAGCGCCGACACGGCAAGCGCCACGGCAAGATAGGTTTTGCCCGTACCCGCAGGTCCGACGCCGATTGTCACGGTGTTTTTTTTAATCGCGTCCACATATTTTTTCTGCCCTACGGTCTTGCTTTTTATCAGCTTGCCGCGAAAGGTAACCGCCACTACGTCGTTCAAAAGCTGGTCGATTTCGTCAAGACGACCGTCGAGAGCGCAGTCGCAGATGTAGCTCACCCTGCCTATATCCGCTTCCTCGCCCTTGCCGATGTAGTTGAGCAATTTTTTCGTCACCTCGAGAGCGGCGTCCACATTTTCCTCTTCGCCCGAAAAACAGAATTCTCCCTTGTTGTTCACCACCTCGACGTCGAGCTTGTCCTTTATCATGTTGATGTTTTCGTCGCACGAGCCGAACAGCTTTATCAAAGCGTCAACCGAGCCCGCGTTAATTTTCGCCGTCTTTTTTGCCAAACTCTTTATCTCCTTCGTTTAAACCTATTATGTTAACGTCGCCGTATATTATTGCCCTTACGACCGTTTTGTTGTCACGCTTAAACGTAACGTATTCGACTCTGTCGTATTGCTTGAAAGGCGCGTTTTTAAGCGCATTTCTCAACGCTTCCTCCCTCAATGCCGGCAGACTCTCTTCTATGGACGCGGAAACAGTCCTCTCCTTCAACTCCGCTACCCGTCGCCTGACTACCCTGATACCAAGCGGGAAAAGCCTGAAAACCTCGTCCTCGAATTTGCTGAACTCGTATTTTTTCTTTTCCTTGGGAATCGAATCGTAGCCCCACAAGCCTATATACGTCGTATAATAAAAATCTCCCGTTTCCTCAAGCACGGTTTTGGTTTCGGAAAAAACCGCCTCGCCCGTGCACTCGACCGTCGCCCACGCCTCGCCCATCGCCCTCACGGGAGCGGTGGTTCCGTCGTTGTAGGTGCGCACGCCGCTTATTATTACCTGTCCCTTGCTTATCCTGTCCCCCACGTTTACCGCGGGCGTACCGGAAACGGTGAGCAGCCTTGTGAGCACTCCGTCGTACTCCGAAACCAAATCCACGGGTTGATTCAAATCCACGACGGGAGGCGCGGATTCCCTTTCTATGACCGTGACGTAAAGGCGGCAGCCCTCGACGTCAAGCAGACAATACATACTGCTTTCTATGCGCGAGGAAAGGAAATTTTCCGTTTCGTCTATGTTTATCCGCGACAGCGGACAGCCCTTTTTTATGCCCTTTTCTTCGAGCACGGCAAGCACCGCCGCCGCGTCCGCGTCTCCGTTCACCTCTATGTCCCACACGAAACGGCTTGCGACGAACAAACCGCAGAAAGCCGCGAACACAAGCGCCGCGAGCACGAAGCGCGTTTTGATTTTTTCCAAAAATCCCAAAAAGCCGCCGCTTTTTATCAATTTTATATTATAGCACCTATTTTTCAATAAAGCAATCAACTTTTTGCGTTCCTTGAAGGGGACGGTCACAAAGTATTGTTTTTTGTTTATTTTTTTTACCTCGTACAGACAAATACCGTTTCCGCAGAGAAAATTAAGGTTTTTTTCGGTATTCAGCCCCTCCACAAGATATGTAGCGTAAGAGCTCTTTTCAGCCATTTGAAACCCCCTTGATTTTTCCCGTTACGACGGTGAAATTTTTTGTAAGCTGTTTTATTGATATTTCTTCACCGATTATTTCGAGGCGCTCGGTTTTTCCCAACCTGAAAATAATTTTTTCGGAGGAAAAGCTCACGAGTCCTCTGTGTCCCTCGACGACTACGGTATGCCCCCCGTAAACGGAGTATTTGAAGGAATTGACCAACGCCGCCAATTCCAAATCGAGAATCTTAGCCACCTCTGAGTCGAATTTTCTCACCTGCTCTCCTTTTCGCGCCGTACGGCGCTTTCGTTCTATTATATGAAAGCGGAGAGCGTTTTTTAACTTGCGGAACAAACAAAAAGCGGTCCCTTAAAGGACCGCCGAGCTTTGCTGCTCAATCGCTTTCCGTATTAAATTCTTCAAGAAGCTTCTTGATTTCGTCGAGAAGCTGCTCGTCGTCGTTGGAAACGGGCGTTTGCTGCGCCTTGACCTCCTCGATTTGTTTAAGAATTTCCGCATCCTCGTCGGGCTTTGCCGAAACCACCGACTGTGCGCTCTGCGCTTCGGACAAGCCGTTGTCTTCAACCTCTGCGGGAGCGGCATTTGTTTCAACTTCGTTTTGCACGTCGGGAACCGTTTCCTCCGCTTTTTCGATCGTTTCAGGCGCTGCGGCGTGAGGCGCGGGCTTGGGAAGCTTGATTACGTCCACAAGACCTATGTCAAGCACCTCGTCCACAAAGGCAAGGCTTTCGTCGTCCACATTGTCCAACGCCACTATTTTAACGCCCAGCTTGTGCAGTCTGCTGTAAAGAGGCACCATGTCCGCGCGCGCGGCGACGATGCATACCGCGTCGATATTGCCGTTTGAAAGCACCTCGTCCATGACGTCGATTAAAATACGGTTGTCGAAAACTTTGGAGCCGCGTTTTTTCACTCTCATTACCGGCGCCATATCAAAACCGAATTTGTTTATATCGTTGATGATTTCCTTATGTTTTCTGTCGGACACGCCGTAAATCTTTCCGTACACGACGTTCCCCATCTCGTTGAGCTGGAAAAGCGTGTTGTCAAAATGACTGTACTCCAAACCGCAGTTGTCGGCGTCCGCAAACAGCGCGATATTCAATTCTTTAAGCATTATGCACCTCCGAATAAGCGTATTATACTACATTTTTCCGCCTTTGTCCATAGTTCGCAGGAAATAAAAAAGATATTGTTGGGCAAAGCCCGACAAATCGCCGAAGGTATTCACGAAAAAGGTCGAAATCTCAGAGTCCTTCAAGCCCGTCTCGAAATAACGGTGGTAAACCTTTTTCACCCAGGTGTCCACGGGAAACACGTCGAAACGATTAAGTCCGAAAAGCATTATGCAGTCGGCTACTTTTGCTCCTACGCCTTTCAATTCAAGCAGCGCTTTGCGCGCTTTGACAGAGTCGAGTTCTTTGAGCCTGTCCAATTCAAAGCCGGCCTTCAAAGCATTTGCCGTTTCGTAAATATAAGGCGCGCGGTACCCCGCCCCGAGGCGGAAATAGAAATCGGGAGAGCTCACTTCCGCCAATTTTTTCACCGACGGAAAAGCGTAGCCGAAAGGCGTTTTTTCTCCGAGCGCCTCGCATATCCTGCCGATGATGAGCTGTATGCGCTTTATGTTGTTGTTGGCGGAAATGATAAAGGAAAAAATCATTTCTTCGAGATTTTGCCTGAGTATTCTTATACCTCTGCCGAATTCGACAGCGCGCTTCATCACGTCGTAAGAGGAGGACAGCTTTTCGCAAATCACTCCGTAATCTCTGTCCAAATCGAAAAAATCGTAGAAATAATCGGGAGAGTCCGTCGATATGAAGTATCCGTCGTTTGTCTTTTTTATTTCGGCGTACCTGTCGAGAGAAAAGACGCGATAATTCCCCTCGCCGTCCCTGTCGAACCTGAAAATCTGCCCGCACTCCAATATATCCCGCGGGTTGAAGCAATCGGCCTGCAACACGGTTATTCCGTTTTCCGTCTTTTGCGCTTTCATCTTTTTCTCCTAAAAAACAAGGAGCGGTTTAAGCCGCCCCTTAATGTCTCTGTTTTCTCAGTCGTTGGGATAAACGCTGACCTGTTTCTTTTCTTTGCCCTTGCGTTCAAATTTGACTACGCCGTCAATCAATGCAAACAAGGTGTCGTCCTTGCCCAAGCCTACGTTGTTGCCGGGATGAATCCTTGTGCCGCGCTGACGAACGAGTATATTGCCGGCAAGCACAGCCTGACCGTCCGCTCTTTTGGCGCCCAATCTTTTGCTTTCGCTGTCTCTGCCGTTTTTTGAACTGCCCATTCCCTTTTTGTGGGCGAACAATTGAATGTTGATAAACATCAGTTGACCTCCAAATCGATAAAGTCCGAATACGCCTCTCTCAAATCCGAAACTCCGCACAGCATAGTGTCCAGAATAACGTCGGCGTCGTGTCTCATGCGCTCGTCAAGCTCGGGAACGGAAAATTCCAAACGTCCGTCGCCGTCGTCTCTGACAAAATTCACGTTGACGCGGGCGACCGCAAGCAGTCCGAGCAGCGCCGTCTGCACTATGCTGGACAAAGCGGCGCAAACTATGTCCTCGCCTTCGACTCCGTAACCCGTGTGACCGTCGCACACCACTCTGACGACGGAGCCGTTCTTTTTTGTGACTTTTATTTCGGTCATCTCAGCCGACCGTGATGCTGTTTACTTTAAGCGTGGTAAAAGGCTGTCTGTGACCTTGCTTTTTGCGGATATTCTTCTTGGCTTTGTAAGTGAATATCGTAAGCTTCCTGCCTTTTCCGTGCTCCACAACTTCCGTCTCGACCTTGACCTTGGCGGCGTCCGCGCCGATAAGCGTCTGTTTGTCGTCGGCGTACATAAGCGCGTTAAAGCTCACCTTTTCGCCCACCTCTGCGGAAACCTTTTCCACCGTGAGTCTCATGTCCTTTTCGACACGGTATTGCTTTCCGCCCGTAAGGATAATTGCGTACATGGTTCTACCTCCTCTGTCCAGTCTCGCTAAGCAATCGGGCGGCAAAAATGCGCTTGAAAAAAACCCGTCTTAAGCGGCTCCCGAATACTTTATCACAAGGCGGACGGCTTGTCAAATATTTTGCCGCTTTTTTCCGTATGTTTTTGAATTTGATGCAAATACTAAAAACAAAAACCGTAAAAAGGAGAATTATTATGTCCGAAAAAGATATTCACGGCAACAATTACAACGCGCACCCCGAAACGGCGCGCAACAAATGGTTCAATTACAGCGACGCTTACATCGACAAGGACGGGGAAAACCAGCCCGTGGCAGACTACCAGGAGCAGTTTGCGCAGTCCGTAAACAACGCCCGCGACGTGTCCGACTCAAAGGACGGCATGAGACACGAAAACAACAAGGGCACGTTTCAGGCTCTTCCCGAAACCGAACAGTACGGCGACACGGTTACGCCCGTGTTTCTCAACAAAGAGGTGCTCGCGTCGAGCAAATTGAGTCAGGACCTTGACGAGGCTTACGAAACGCCTTCGGAAAAGGCGCCCGACAACGGCTCGGTGAAGGAGTTTTACAACTCCAAGCGCATCCCCTCTACCGACTCCTACAACGAGGTGGAAAACGATGGCAGATACGAATAAACGCTCGGGCGGCGTCAAAAACACGGATTACGTAAATTACGATTGGAACGGCAGCGGCGAAAATACCAATTACGTCAATTCCATAAAGGTTTTAAATTCGCTCAAAAAGGTTGTCACTATGGCGATTCACTCCACGGAAACAGTCATACCCAACATGAAAAACGACAAGTTTGTGGAGATTTTAAAACAGCAGGTCGGACGCTACACCGAATTTGCCAAGCGCTGCGACGAGCTTGCGGACAAAATCGGCAGCACTTTGGAGGAAAAATTCGGCGCGGGACAATTTTTCGCAAAAGCAAGCATAAAAATGAAAATGCTCGCGGACGATTCGGTGTCGAAATCCGCAGAGATGATTATTTTGGGCAGCACCAACGGCATCGTGGAGCTTGGCAAGCTTTTAAGGCATACGCCCGAAATAAATCCCGAAACCATGACGCTTGCGCGCGACGTTATCGAATATCTCGAACAGATAATCGAAGACATGAAATACTATCTTTAATCGACAAAAGCCGGACAAGTTTTGTTCGGCTTTCGCATTTTCTTCAATTTTTGCAAGCTGCGGCCGCGTTTTTTTGCAGCTTCAAAAGAAATTCGTCCGCGTCCTCCGCTCCGTCAAGCAGCAGTCTGATTTTGGTTACCGTTGCGGCGTCCCAATCGAGAGAAAAATCCGCACACAGCTGCTTCAACACTCTGTCGGCGCGCAGATTGTCGTTGCCGCAGGCAAGCACGGCTTCCGCGGCGTCATCGCCGACAGCTTTGAGCATATAGATTTTTTCGCCGGCGGATTTGACTTTTTCACCGTTCTTGTCCTTGAACAAGACGGTAAAATCGGGGTTTCCCGCAATGGAAGAAAGTTTCTGCTTTCCAAGTCCGCGCGCTTTGAACACATAATGCGCGGCGTAAGACCTCGCGGTAAGGTTGGGTTCACAGGGCAAAGAAAAAACTTTGAGGCACTCGAAACCAGACGGAGCCGCGTCATTGAGTTTTTCTATCAAATCGGGCGCATATCCCGCGGCGGCGCAAACGTATTCGCACTCGCTCTCTATGCCCAGCGAAAGCGCGGGCGAAAAATACAGAAGCATATGCGGATTGAAGCCCGCCGAATATTCGACCTTTACGCCCGCCCGCGTCAAAATTCTTTTTATTACGTTGAGCATATCGGACTGTGAAATCATAGACAAAGGATAACGCTTGGCATATTTGATTGCTATCATTTGCACAATCCCTCCTTTTGCAGTCCGCAGCCGTTGCATTGTTTAAGGCATGACGGAGTGGTCTTTGCGGCGTAAGCCCTTTCCGCTTCTCTTTTCAAATAACTTTTTTCCACGCCAACGTCTACGAAATCCCAAGGCAGAACTTCGTCGAAGGATTTTTTGCCGACGACGGCGCCGACGTCTGTACCGCATTTTTTCAGCGCGGCGTCGTATATTTTGAAATCAAAATGCTCGTCCCAAGAATCGAAGCGGGCTCCTCCGCTATAAGCCTCCAAAAGCACCGCGCTCATTTCGCGTCCTCCGCGCGCAAGCAGCGCTTCCATAAAAGACGTGTCGTAATCGTGGTAGGAAAAGCCCACCCCCAGCTTTTTAAGACGGAATTTGAGATAGCTTTGCTTGCGCTCTATGTCCTCCCTTTGGGCAAATCCCTCCCATTGGAAAGGCGTAAAGGGCTTGGGTATGAAGGTCGCCGCGGAAATGCTCAGTCGCAGCTCCTTTCCCGACGTTCTGCGCTCCCTGTACAGCTTTTTCACCGCAGCCGCCAGATTTACTATGCCATCCACATCCTCGTCCGTTTCGGTGGGCAGACCGAGCATGAAATAAAATTTTACCGACGAATACCCTCTTTCAAACGCCTGAGCGAGAGTGTTAAAGATATTCTCCTCCGTTATGTTTTTGTTTATAACGTCTCGCAGGCGCTGCGTTCCCGCTTCGGGCGCGAAGGTAAGAGAGCTTTTTCGCTCCGTATCCGCCGTCTCGCCGTCGAAGCTGTCCATTCTCAGACTCGGCAGGCTGAGCTTTACTCCGCGCTCTTTGACAAAGGGTTTGAGTCGGGTCACAATCTCCTTCAATCCGCTGTAATCACCCGTCGAAAGACTGTTGAGCGAAAGCTCGTCGTAGCCCGTGCTCAAAAGCAAAGAACGGCAAATAGCGACAACCGTATCCGGAGAACGCTCCCTGACCGGGCGGTAAATAAAGCCCGCCTGACAAAATCTGCACCCGTTGGCGCAGCCGCGGAACAGCTCGGCAACGGCTCGGTCGTGGACGATTTCAAGATTGGGCACAAGCGCAGTTTTGGGGAAAAAGCTCTCGTCCAGATTTTTTTCCTTGTGTTTTTTTACCTTTTTTTCATAGCGCACTTCAACTGTTCTGCCATTTTCCGTGCGCACGTTTACGCGCTCGGGAAGATAAAGACAATCGAGAGTATCCGCCGCAAGGCGCAGAAAATCTCTTTTTTTCATGCCTCTGTTGAGCTTGTACAATTCGAGCAGCTGCGGCCAAGGCGTTTCCCCCTCGCCCAGCATAAAAATATCGACAAACGCCGCTACGGGCTCCGGATTGACCGTGCAGGGACCGCCCGCGATGACAATGGGAAACTCGTCTCCCCTGTCCTTTGCAAGCAGCGGAAAGCCGGCAAGGTCCAGCATAAGAAGCATATTGGAATAAGATAATTCGTACTGAAGCGAAAAACCGACGAAATCGAAGTCTTTAAAAGGCTTTTTGTTTTCCAGACTGACAAGCGGACTGCCCTCGTCTCTTAGAAAATCGGCATAATCCGTCCACGGAGCATAGCATCTTTCGCACACGACGCCGTCAAGGCCGTTCATGAGAAAATAAAGTATGCGTGTGCCCAGATTGCTCATCCCTACTTCATATACGTCGGGAAAGCAAAGACACACGCTTGTATCGAATGGCTTCGAGGTATCGGGCGCGCCGTACTCCCCGCCCGTATACCTTGCCGGTTTGCTTATCGATTCCGAAAGTTTCATAAAAGAGATTATAACAACTCTTTCAACGGAGTGTCAAGCGCATGGGAGGAAAGAAGATTGAGGAACTGTGCGTGCGAAAAGACTTTTTTTACCTCTCCGTCCTTTGCCTCCACCACCTCTATCCGATAAACAAAGTGGTGCGACATTCTTTTGGCAACGCTTTTAAGCGTCGCCTCCTCCGAAAACACCAGCGTCTTTTTTTCCACTCCCCTGTCCAATCTCTTTTTGTAAACCTCGAAAACTATTTGCTTGCTGAAAATTTCGCCCTTTGTTTCGGACAGCCCGGCGGACAGGACGAAGACCGCAAACAATCCCAAAGAAAAATTGGGCACGCCCGCAAAGCACATACACAGAAAAACAAAAAACAGCGCGCCAGACAGCGCCACCGAAAGGATTTTGCTTACCTTCAACGCTTTTGCGTAATCGGTTTTCGCGGAAAGCAGAGAAACGAAAACGCGCCCGCCGTCCAGCGGATAGGCGGGCAGCAGATTTATCAGGCAAAGCGAGACGTTTGCGGCGACAAAGGGCTGACTGAAAACGTAAAGCGCCGGAAACATCCACCAAAGCGCTACGAAAACCAAGGCGCACACCGCATTTGCCGCAGGTCCCGCCAGCGCGATTTTGACGCCGTCTCGGTTGTCAACGCTGTCGAATTCGCCGTACAGGACGGCGCCGAAGGCGGAAACCGCTATACAATTGCACTTGTAGCCGCATTTTTTGGCAACAAAGTAGTGTGCCGATTCATGTATCAGCACACTCAATGTGTAAAGTCCGAAGATATACGCCTGCCTGATAAACAGGGAAAATGCCAGCAGAAGCCAGAAGCTTTTTAAAATCCTGAATTTCAGACCTGCCATGTAAGCGTGTAGTCAACCGCCGTTATGTCGGTGATTTTTTCGCCCTTGTACAAGAGGTTGACGGTGGTGCTGCCCTCGTATTTTCCGATTACGTCCATATATGCCAGATTCTGCTCGTTTGCAACCAATACGGCGCTCAGGTTGCCGTAAACCACGCACAGGTCGTCCGAAACGCGCACCGTCACGCTGTTTTCGGTAACGTCCTCCACCTTGCCGTCGGTAAGACTCAGCGAAAGCATGCCGCCTCCCAAGACCACGTTTCCGTCGGCTACGCTTTCCACATTGTAGTTTATCGGTATATTTATCGTGTCGGAATCGGTTTTTGCGGTAAACGCGCTTATCAGAGAAGTGGTATAGGTTTCCTTTGCCGTTTTGAAGACGTCGCCCACAAAACCGCTGTCCACAAAGCGCATGGCAATCAACAGCCCTGCCATGACGGCAAGAGCCGCCGCGCGGTACACCCATTTTCTGACCTCGCCTTTCCCTGCGGAACGCCTGCCGCTTTTCTTTTTATTTCTTATGCGGTGCGGCAAAACCGCAGCGGGCGCGGCAAAATCATCCTCGTCGTCTATATAGTGTCTTTTGGTGTAGCTTATTTCCAGCCAATCCTCTTCCGTCGCCTCGCAATCGTACCTTGCCACGCTTTCGTCGTCATACATCGTGCCTTACCTCCGAAAAAACATTTCTTTGGGATAATATATGAGCGCGCCCGACCGATTATGCGTTGCGTTTCATTTTGCTTTTCAATTTGCCCCAAAAACCGGAATACTGCCTTACGCAGTCAAATATATCGCTTCTGCCGTTGTGCAGATTGTTGGCGATTATATCGAAAATTTCGCTTTGGGCGACAGGGGAAAACCCTATTTCGTCGGATTCGGGAACCAGCCCCAGAGGCGACGCTTTGAGCATATTGAACAGCTCGAAGGGCGTGGGTATGACGCCGCTTTTGACAAGGTCTCCGCGCACCATATTGAGAAGGGAATAAATTTTGAGATAATCGTAAGGCTTCAAGGACTCTATGACGGCTGCCGCTCCCTTGACGGCGCTCGGATGCGGGGTAAACACCACTATCGCATGGTCGCAGCACTTGAATACTCTTTCCGTATCCGAACCGCGCCCCGGAGGGCAATCCACAAGAATATAATCGAACATCTGCTCCATCTGATTAAAAAGCGCGCGTATATTCTGCGCGGGAGGAGACGTGTCTTCCTTCAAGCTCAAAACATAACAGGACTGACGCGTTTCGCTCTGAGAAAGCGCCTGCCTTATTCTGCATCGTCCCGTCAGCACGTCGTTCAAATAGAACAACGGCTTGGGCTGGCGAAACGCTTTGTTGAGACAGTTAAGCCCCGTGTCCGAATCGACCGCCGCCACCCTCAGCGACTTGCCCGCCAGCGCGTAGCTTAAATTGGCGGTAACCGTGGTTTTTCCAACTCCTCCCTTGCCGCCGAGCACGGCTATTTTTATTGCCATAAGCAAAACCTCTTTCGTTCAATTATACATCAAAGGAGCCAAGACCGAAGGCAAGCCGCAAAATCAGACGTTTTCGGACAAATTTTTTCGCGTTTTTCGACAAATAAATTTATATAAAAATAAAATCCACGAAAAAACGCCTCTTTTTAGAGGCGTTTGAAAAACAAAAATTACAATTCACAAAAGGAGCTTGGCGCCCTTTACCGCTGCGAGAAAGCTGTCCGACGGAACAAGCACGCCCATATTCATTTTGTCGAAAAAATATTTTTCCATACCCGACAGCTGAGCGCCGCCGCCGCAGAGAAAAATCGGGCTTTCCTTGAAATAAGCGCTCGTTTCCTGAGGAACGGTGAGCAAAAGGCTTGTCACGACCTGACACAGCTTGTCGGTAAGAGCTGCCAAAACGTCGTAAATTTCCCGCGCGGTGACAGTTATTTCTTCCGCTGCGCCCTTGTTTATGTTGAGTCCCGCCACCGTGCCGAAAGAAACGTCGTTGGGATAAAGTCCCGCGCATTTGAGTTTGAGCTTTTCCGCCTCGGCAAAGGTTATTTGCAGCCCGTATTTTTTCAGAACGTAATCGGAAATTTGCTGCGTATAATACGCTCCTCCGATATAAAAAGAACAGCCCGCAACGATTTTGTCCTCTCTCACCGCCGCAAGGTCGGTCACTGAGGAGCCTATGTCCACTACAATTCCCGCTCTTTTGTCAAACTCCTTGAAGCAGGCTGCGGCGGCGGCAAGCACGGACTCTTTGAATCTGACCGATTTGACGCCTATATTGTTGAAAATTTCTTCCAGAACCTTTTTTTCGCCGTTGCCCGAGCCGACAGGCACAAGACAGCAAACGTCCACTCTGGGGGGAAACGCCGTGGACGGCAGAAGCTTTTCCATTGCCTTCCGCAGAAAAAAATCGGCGGCTTTTTTGTCCGCGACGCAGCCCTCGGCGAAAGGATAGACAAGCTTCGAGTTTTCCGAGTCGGCTGCCTTTTTGGCGGCAAGTCCCGCGGAAAGAAAATCGCTTTCGTTGCGGGCGTCCGCCAAAACCAGCGCAGGCTCCCGCAAAACAAAATCCGCGTTTTTCAAAGACATATTGACAAAATCGGTTCCTATGTCCGCAATCAGCTCGTATTTAGCCATTTCGTTCCTCTTTCTTAAGTATTTTGCGCAGCTTTTCCACAGGCAGTCCCATAACATTGGAATAGCTGCCGCGGATTTTTTTGACAAAGCCGCTGTCCTGTATGCCGTAAGCGCCCGCCTTGTCCATAGGCGAACCGGTAGCGATATAAGAGTTTATCCGTTCGTCCGTAAGGGGAAAAAACAGCACCCTGCTTTTTCGCACAAACGCCTTTTTCTTTCCTCCGCGCACGACGCACACGCCCGTGTAAACCGAGTGCGTCTTGCCCGACAGTTCTTTCAGTATGTCGAAAGCCTGCTTTTCGTCCTTGGGTTTGCCTATGATTCTGCCGCCGAAGACGACAACCGTATCCGCTCCGATAACCGTCGCGTCGGGAAAAAGCCGAGCAACCTCGCAGGCTTTCAAAGCGGCAAGCGATTTGACGTACCGAGCGGGCTTGTCGGGCGGCAGATTTTCTTCCCCCGAAAAAGGGTGCACGGAAAAATCCGTAAGTATGCTTTTCAAAAGTTCTCTCCTGCGGGGAGAGGCAGACGCAAGCACAGTTTTCATCTTCTTTCAGATAATGTCGAGATTTTTTTTGAACACTTTGCGGAAGTCCGTAACGCATCTGTTGGCGTCCCGCATTTCCAGCGTGGTGTCGCCTATGACCTCCGTTTTCATGATAACGCTGTCGCCCAACACGTCGCAGTTGATTTCCATGATAACTCCCGCGTTGCTTCTGTCAAAAGCAACCGCAAGCCCCAAAATCACCGCCAGCTTTTTGACTGCCTCCACGTCCTCGTCGGTTATTATGCCCTTTTCCCTGAACTTGTCCCAATCGGTGAGCGGAGCCTCGTTTTTGTTGAATACGTCGGTTACATAAGCCGCAAGCACGATGTCCCTGTGGGAAATGCCGTAAAGGTTGGAGTTGAGTATCATATACGCGGCGTGTCGCGCATTGTCGTAATATTTGAAGGTCTTGCCCACCTCGTTCAACAGAGCCGCCACTCGCAGCACCCGCACGTACATACGGGGAAATTTGTGCAGCACTCTCAACTGCTTGAACAGCTGTATCGTCAGATTGTAAACCTGCTCGGCGTGCGCCACGTTGCAGCCAAGATAATTCAGATAAGTCAGTATGCTGTGCCCGAGCACGTCGGTTATCGGCTTTTCCAGCGTAAGCGGCACGGCGTAATTGAACATTATACCCTCCCTCAAACCGCACGCGGAGGTGATTATTTTGGAAAAGCCCAACGTGTCGGCAACGCATTTTATCGCCGTCAGAGCGCAGGGGAAAACGTCCGCGCGCACAGAGGTCAAGCCCTTTATCCTGTTCTTTTTGGATGGGTCTGCGGTTCTCAGCATATCGCATATCGCGTTAAGGTCCGTTACGGGCAGATTGTAATTGTGCGTCATGTCGAGCGGATACTTGCGCATACGGCGAGCCAGCGCGGAAAGATTTCTGAAAGAGCCTCCCACGCCTATAAACTGAGTTTCAGGGTCAAGCTCGTCCAGCCAATCGACCGTTTCGAGCTGCTGCCTGAAAAACTCCGCGACCTTGCGTTCCGTCTCCTCCGGAGCGACGTCCGCTCCTCCGAACATTTCCGCAAGCGTCGCGGCGCCGAAGGAAAAAACCTCCGTATGCAGAATGTTGCGGCGGTTGTAATACACGAATTTGGTACCGGAGCCGCCTATTTCCATAATCAGCCCCTTGGGGATTTCCATCGAATTTATCACGCCCTGATAGACGAGATTGGCCTCCTCCTCTTCGGAAACCACTTTGAATTTGAGTCCCGTAGAGCCGAACATCTCGTTGAGGAAGGTGCGTTGATTTTTCGCGCGACGCACCGCCGCTGTCGCCACGGCGAGAATTTTGTCCACGCGGAACACAGCGCAAAGCTTTTTGAACACCTTTACCGTGTTTATTGCCTGCATAACCCGCGTCTGTTTGAGCGAGCCGTCTATCTCCGTTTCTCCGAGACGCACCGCTTCCACCATTTCGTCCGCCACCATAAAGTAGCCGCCTTCAAGCACGTCGAATATGACGAGACGAGCCGTATTTGAACCGAGGTCTATCAGACCTATTCTTTCGACAATTTTGTTTGCTTCAATCATTTTTCTTCACCGTTCCGCATTTTTCTCGTTTGCACGTTTATCATAGCATAAAAAAAATGCCCTGTAAATACCTTTTTTGAAATATTCACACGGCATTTTTCTTTAAAACAATTTTTTAACGCCTGTCAATCAGCATTTTCTTATGCACTTGCGAGGACACTTTTCAAGACAGGTCATGCATCCAGTACATTTGCCGTAATCGATTATCGGCACGTTGTTGACAAGATGTATTGCGTCGTGAGGGCAAACCTTTTGGCACAGACCGCAGCTTATGCAGCCCGCCTTGCACACGTCCATAACGTCCTTGCCCCTGTTCTGAGAGGAACACGCAATGTAAACCTTTGCCGATTTGGGTATGCGCTTTATAAGATTTTTGGGGCAGGTACGTATGCACAGCCCGCAGCTTATGCACAAATCCTTGTCTACTGCCGCCACCCCTTTGTGAACCTGAATGGCAAAATTGGGGCATACGTCCACGCAGCTGCCTGCGCCCATGCACCCCACCTCGCACTTTTTTCTGCCGTCCGCAAGCAGCTGCTGCGAAATACAGCTTCCGTAACCCTGATAGGAATATTTGTCGTCGCAGGCTATGCCTCCGCAGCACGCCACCACCGCCACGGTCTCCTCTCCGCCGGAATAATTTATTCCGAGTATGTTGGAAATTTCTATTTTGTTGGCTTTTGTTGTCTGACCGCAATCGTCAAGACTTGCCTTGCCTTCAACCAGCGCGCGCGCAAACCCTTCGCAGCCGGGATGTCCGCAGCCGCCGCAGTTAGCTCCGCTCAGATGTGAAACGATTTCGGGAACTCTCGGATCGCCCTTGACTTCGCAAAAACGTGAAATTATTATTATCAGCATTGCGAAAAATATCGCTATGCCCGCCATAATCGCGACTACGATTCCGAAGCTTTTCCAATTTATATCCTTGAACAACATCAACGATTCCATGTCAACCTCCGAGCGTGACGGAATTGAAAACGTAAAACGCCATCGCCATAAAGCAAGCCGTAATCAGCGTTATCGGAAAGCCCTTGAGAGGCTTGGCTATGGGGAGCTTGTCCAGCTTTTCGCGCAGTCCCGCGAGCAATACTATTGCAAGCGTAAAGCCCACCCCCGAAAACAAGCCGTTGAGAGTTGCGGTGAGCAGGGTGTATCCTCCCATTATGTTAAGCTCGGCAACGCCGAGGATTGCGCAGTTGGTTGTAATAAGCGGCAGATAAACGCCCATCGACCTGTAAAGCGCGGGAGCGAATTTTTTAAGCACCATTTCCAGGATTTGCACCAGACCTGCAATGACGAAAATAAAAACTATGGTTTTCAGATACTCCAACCCGAGCGCCACAAGAACATACTGATAGAGCGCGAAGGAAATGAGCGAGGAGACCGTCATGACGAATATGACCGCCATGCCCATGCCGAACGCGGACTCCACCTTTTTGGAAACGCCGAGAAAAGGACAAATACCGAGAAACTGCACCAATATAAGATTGTTTACGAAAACAGCACCGATAATCAACGCGCCGATTGCCATATCATGCCTCCTGAGCGCTCTTTTCGGTTGCGCTTCCGTTTTCATGCAAGGCGTGCTTGTGCTTCGCCCTGTTGTTTGCGGCGTTGTAAATCACGTTGAATATTAGGATAAACAGCCCGAAGGTAAGAAAGGCTCCCGCCGCCGAGCTGAAAAACGCTATTTGAAAATCCCACAGCTTTATGCCGAAAAAGGTGCCGTTGCCGAGAATTTCCCTGAACGCGCCCATAAGCGTGAGCGCGGCGGTAAAGCCGAGTCCCATAAACAGACCGTCAAGCGCCGAATAGCCCACCTTGTTGTGACTCGCAAAGGACTCCGCGCGAGCGAGAATAATGCAGTTGACGACAATCAGCGGCAGAAATACTCCCAGCGAATCGTACAAATCCGGCATAAATTTTTTGAGAACCATCTGTACGACGGTGACGAATGTGGCGATAATCAGGACGAAAGCCGGAATACGCACCTTGTCGGGTATTATTTTCCGCAAAAGAGAAACGAACACGTTGCTGCATATAAGAACGAAAGTAACCGACAGCCCCATGCCTATGCCGTTGAAGGCGGCTGTAGTAAGCGCAAGCGTGGGACAGGTGCCCAGAACCAGCCTGAACGTGGGATTCTGCCGAACCACGCCGTCCAGAGCTATATCCTTAACTCTCATCTGCATTTCCTCCCAAAGCGTTTTCGGCGTAAAACAACGCCATGTTTACCGAATTTGTAATCGCGTGCGACGTGTAGGTTGCTCCGCCCACGATATACCGCGAATCGGAGGAATCAAAGTACCCTCCGTCGAAATCTTCAAGATATTTTTTGTATTGCTCGTCGCCGAATTTGGACATAAGGCTTTGGGATTGGTTGCCCGCGTAGGAAATTTTTTCTATTCCCTTCAATTGTCCGCCGTCAAAGGAAAGCACCACCCAAAGCGTGACCGTTCCCTTTTTGTATCCGTCCGCGCCCGTCGACTGAACGAGATAATTTCCGTCCTCCAAAAGATATACGGTGTTTATTTCGCCGTAGTCTTCGTTTGACGAAAACTCGGAGTCAAGCTCCTTTTCCTCCCAGCCGATTTCTCTGCCGTAAATCTTTTTGATTGCGCGGTTTACTTCCTCCTCCGCCGATACGTAGAGCACGTCGTTGAGTATACTAAGCGCGCCTCCCAGCACGACGGCGATTAGAATCAGCACTACTATCGATTTGAAGGACGCGCTTGAAAAAAACTCTCTGCCTTTCATGCTTTTGCCTCCTTTTCTTTTCTTTCCCTGCGCTTTCCGAAGGGACGGGGCACGATATATCTGTCGATTAACGGACAGATGATGTTCATAATCAAAATGGAGAAGGAAACGGTCTCTATCTCCGCCGCAAGCCTCAGTCCCGCCGTAAGCAAGCCGAGCATGGCAAAGTAAAGCACGTTGCCCCAGAAGGTGTTGGGGGTGGTTACGTAGTCGGTTGCCATGAAGATTGCGCCGAGCATAAGCCCTCCCGACAGGATAGTGGGCAGAAAATACGAAAAGCTGCCCTTCAATGCAACGGTGAAAAGCCCCGCAACCGCAATGTAAATCAACGGATACAGTCCGTTGATTACCCTTCTGGCAACGAGATAAAGTCCGCCGGCAATCAACGCAGCCTTGCACGTTTCGCCTATGCAGCCTGCGACGCCGCGCCCCAAAAACAAATCGAGATTGCTCACGCCCGCGCTGCCCTCGGCAAGCAGGTTTCCCAAAGGCGTAGCCCCGACAAGCTCCGCGCCGCCCGGCAGAGTGTCGAACTTGGTCATCACGGACAAAAAGCTGATGAATACGAAAATTCTGCCTGCAATCGCCGGATTGAAAAGATTTCTTCCCGTTCCGCCGAAAAGCATTTTGGTAACGGCGATTGCGAAAACGGAAGCGAAAACGGGTACGTACCAAGCCACCTGCACGCCCAGATTGAGTCCGATAAGCAGTCCCGTGACGACACTCGAAAAATCTATTTTGATTGCTTCCTTAAAGGTTTCTCTGTTGAAAATCATGCGGTACAGCACTTCCGTCAGCACGGCCGTCAACACCGCTATCGCAACGATGAGAAGCGCTTTCCAGCCGAAATAGACGCAGCCGACAACCGTCGCCGGCAAAAGCGCTATGACGACGTCCAGCATTATTCCCTTTGTCGTCCTGCGCCCCGTGACGTGGGGCGAACCGGAATAAACGAATTTGCTCATTTTGCCTTCTCCCTGAGCTTTGCCTTGGCTAAGCGTATGCTTTGCACGAGCGGACGCTTTGCGGGACAGACGTTGGCGCAGCAGCCGCACTCTATGCAGTGATTGGTTCCGTATTTCTCCGAGGTCTTGAAATCGCCCGCCAACGCGTAAAAATCAATGTACATCGGCATAAGATTCATGGGGCACGCTCTAGCGCACGCGCCGCAGCTTATGCAATTGGAGGGCTGACTGACGTTTGCCTCCTCTCCCGTCAGCGCCAAAAGCCCCGAATCGGTTTTGGTGAAAACACCCGACGCATCGTAGAGAGACGTACCCATCATGGGACCGCCCGCAATCAGCTTTTGCGTGTCCTCGGAAATTCCGCCGCAGAAATCCAGCGCCTCCTCGAAAAGCGTTCCCGTTTTTACAAGCAGGTTTTTAGGCTCCGCAACTCCCTTGCCGCTAACGGTAACCACACGCTCGTAAAGAGGCTTGCCCTTTTCCACTGCTTCGTAAACCGCCAGCGCGGTGGCGACATTCTGCACCACGACACCGACGTCCATGGGAAGAGCCTTTGCGGGAACCACTCTGCCGCAGCAGGCGTAAATCAGCTGCTTTTCTCCGCCCTGCGGATATTTCTTTTCAAGCAGAATCAGCTCAAACCCGTCGAAGGCGCGCAGCTTTTCATAAGCCTCCATTTTGTTTTCTTCTATACCTATCACGGTGCGCGCGACGCCCAGACAGCTTGAAAGTATTTTTACTCCCTTGACAAATTCCTCCGTTCTGTCCAGCATAACTCTGTAATCGCAAGTGAGATAAGGCTCGCACTCGGCGGCGTTGATTATCAAAATATCCACGGGTTTGGAGGGACTGAGCTTGACGAGAGTAGGAAACCCCGCGCCGCCAAGTCCCACTATGCCCGCTTCTCCTATGCGCTCCCTAACCGCACGGGCGTCGGAGACGTCCGCGGGAGGCATAAATTCTTCACGGTTTTTAAAATCGTTCTTTATATGGATAAAGGGAGCGTTTGCGCCCTGCTTGTTTTTTCTCGTTTCTATTCCCGCTACCGTTCCGCTCACGGGAGAAAATACGTTTGCGGAAATCATCCCGTCTGCGCGGGCAATCAGAGTGCCCGCCGCAACGGTCGCGCCAACTTCCACGACGGGCTTGGCAGGCGCGCCTATGTGCTGACTCAACGCCACGAAATAATGCTCCGACGGCGGCATCGGCTCGATAGGCTTGTCCTTTGCGAGATATTTCATATCGGGAAAATGAATCCCCTTTTTGAAGGTTCTTGTATGTTTTCTCAAAACCTTGAAGCCTCCCTTTTAATCCTAATCGGCTAGTTTATCGCTTTCACTTATGAATATGTTTCATAATAACACATGAAAAAATAAATGTAAATTGTTAAAACGCTTTTTTCGCCGATTTTTTCACCTCTGTCCGACCTGCCGAACACCGCGCTTGTCCGGGAATGCACAATACGGCTTGTCGACAAAGCCCCCGCACGCGTCGGGGGCTTGAAGCTTAATTTTCCGTATCGGAAAAAAGCGACCTTTCCTTGTCTGTCTTTCTTTCCTTTACCATCTGTCTTACGGACAAAATCAACTGCCACACGCCCAGCAGGAGCATAAACACGCCGAAGCAGATTTTCAATACCTCGGAAGACGTGTTTTTGGTAAGCAGCGCGCCCAGAATACAAAACGCGCAGGCGGGAGCTATCATCCACAGGGTATGGCGGGGCTTTACCAGCTTGTTTTTGAAATGCAGTCCGAGCGCTACGCACGCCATGGGCAAAAAGCTGATAAGGTTGATTGCCTGAATTGTCTGCTGTTCTATATCGAGAAAATTGAGCAAAGGGATTAAAAGCGTGCCGCCGCCCATGCCCATGCCGCCGAGTATACCCGATATAAAGCCGAATACGATAAGCCAAACTGTCATAAAAACATCCTCACTCCCGACGCGAGCAGCAAAAGGGAAAATATGAGCTTGACGACGTTGCCGCTGAGCCTGTTGAGCAACAGCGCGCCCGCCGCTCCCCCCGCAACAACTCCGATTGTCGCAAAAAGAGTGTATTCCCAATCAACGCTGCCGTTTAGCAGATAGACCAGCGCGCTGATTAAGCTTATCGGAAGAATTACGAGAAGCGCGGTAGCGTGGGCGTTTTTCTGCGGCAGGGCGTAAAGCGCGAGAAAAACGGCGACGACCAGCACGCCGCCTCCGCCTCCGAGAAAACCGTTTATAAAGCCTATTCCGCAGCCGGAAAGGACAATCAGCAATATTCTGAGCCAATTTTTCATTTTCGTTCTCCAAGCGAGCCTTAATCAAAAATATTTTACCCATTTAAGAAAAATTTAACAAACCAAGTAAATGTTATTGCTTTTTTTCTCTGTTTGTATTAAAATAGTCGGAGCATAGTGTTTACTATGCCGTATTATGCTTAAAATTTTTTACTGAACAGGGTGAATCAAATGAGTAAAAAACAATCCGACAATCGCTACACGCCAGCCAGCTACAAGCAGGCGAATTCTTCCGGCTCCGCAGCAAAGTCCTTGAAAAGCAAAAAGGCTATGATTATTTCGCTCATAGCCGTCGTTGCGGTTGCGGTTATCGTCGTTTCGCTTGTGCTCGCGTTGTGGAAGGAAGTTATTCCCTCCAACATCGAGTCCACGAGACCGGACGGCGAAACCTCGTCGCTGGATATTTCAAACAGCGATTTCAAGTACACTTACGCGGACGCGCAGAATCTGCAATATCCTCTGACGGCGACAAGCTGGACGAAACGCGACTCCGTCGTGGACTCCGACACCCTTATGGGCGTTGTGGACACAAAGGAGGACGAGTGGAACGGCAAGGTTGTTTACGATTTGGGACAAAAGGGCTTGAACAACACGACTAACCCGGGTTATCCCGTAGCCGATTCGGAAAACAGCAGAATATTCATGATAAGCAACGCCGAGGAAACGGCGGCCAGCGTGCTCTCCTCCTCTTTCAGCGTTGCGTCAAGCCAATACCTGAAAGTTTCCGTTTGGGTAAAAACCGACTCCATCACGGGGCACGGAGCCTACGTCGCGCTGAGGACCTCCGACAGCCAGGCTTCCTCCGACTACTACGCAGTGAGAATGGAAAACATCAGCACCGCGGGCGCATGGGAGCAATATTCCTTCTATATCGAAGGAGCAAAGAACACAAGCCAGACACTGTACTTTGAATTGGGACTCGGACAGACGGAGTTTGCCGAAAATCCCTCCATGGGCACGGCTTTCTTCGGTGAAATTTCCTGCGAAAAAATTTCCAAAGGCGCTTTCCTCAACAACAACGCAGAGGAAAAGACGGAAAACGAGGACGGCTTCTACATCGGTCACACCTTCGATTCCTCCGATGCGGAAGAGTCAGACCAGACTCTCACCCGCGAAAACGAATTCGGCACGGTTGACCTTTTGACCTACGAGGAATACAAGCAGCAGTTTGAATTTCTTCCCTTCGCCGACGACGAGAACGGAAGCATAACAAGAATAACCAATGTTTCGGATACCAAGGCGGGCGTCACTTACTCCTCCTTTACCGTCAATCCGCCTTCGATAAACAAGTCTTACAGATTGAGCGTATGGGTGAGAACGGAAAACGTCGCAAAAAATACGGGCGCGTATATTTACCTTTTCGACAACACCAACAGCGCGGCGGCAAGCAAAACAACCTATTTTGAAAAAATCAACACCGACGAAGACATCGAAAACGATACCTTCAACGGCTGGACGGAATATCAGTTTTACATCAAACCCTCCAACTCGCAGGCAATAGAGTTGACGCTTGAAATTTATCTTGGAATGAAAAACTACGCCGCGGGCGGAGTTATTCCTTCGGGAACGCTGTACATTGCCGAGCTTGCGCTCTTTGAAATCGAGCAGAGCGACTTTAACGGAACCTCGTCAAGCTCTACCATCAAGACTGTCGATCTCGACCAGACTTTCGATACCGACAACCTGATAAGCAACCCGTCCTTCAACATTCCGCTCAACAATTCGGGACTGGAAACCGTAGTGAGACCCGCAAATTGGACGCTTTACGTTTCGGGCAACACGGCTATCGGCGGCAACGGCACGCTTGCTCCCAACGCCATCGGAGACATTCAGGCAGGTCTGTTGTTTAAAAACAATTCCTCTTTGCTCGGAGAGTTGGGAATAGGAGAAAACGACTTCCCGCTCAAAGACGACGACGCAAGGTCGGTTCTCATGATAAACAACAAGGTTAAAACCTCCGCCGGCGTTCAGTCCGCGTCAATTTCTCTTTCGGCAAACACTTTCTATAAAATAAGCGTGCTTGCCAAAGGCATTGGAGACGCCGTCCCCTACGTCTATCTGACGGACGGCAGAAACGTGCTTTCGGGCTACGACAAAGCTATTGACGGCACGGCTTACGCGGCGGAAAACGAGGAAGAAGGCAACGGCTACGTCAGATATTACTTCTATATTGCCGTGGGCAGCGAAGCCAAGACGGTTTACCTCGAATTGTGGCTCGGTTCGAGAAACGCGACCGAAGAACAGTATGTGCAGGGAATAGCCCTTTTCGATCAGGCTTACTGCGCTACCATTACCGAGGAGGACTACATGAAACTGTTCGGCAAAGACGTGGACGGCGAGCCTCTTGACGACGTCGAAACAGTGCTTACTTCTTCCGACTTTGACAAGGAAAGCATTATTATGGAGCAGCTCACCGTCACATCCTCTTTCGGAAACGTTTCCGGTCTGGATTACAGATATTTCGAAGCGGCGGAAACCGACGACCTCGAGCTCGTCAGAAAGCAGGCTGCAAAGGTAAAGAACGAGGAAGATACCGAAGAGCTTGCCAAGCTCAAAACCATGGTCGAAAACTTCAACAAAAAGTATTATCTCGACAGCGACGGCAATTTGCTTGAAGAAGGCACCTATCTTATCGACTTTGAAAAGGAACTGAATTTTGAAAACATTCAGGAATTCAGAACCTATCTGTACGAGCTGCAAAATCCCGTCGAAGATGACAGCGGCAACACGGACACGACGGAAAAAGAGCCTATCAATTGGATAGTTATGTCCTCCCTCATCGTGACGACGCTCATGCTTATCGCAATTCTTATTCTGTTAATCAGAAAATGGAAGCCCCGCAGAAAAAAAGCCAACGGATAAGATAATATTTTGAACTCCGATGTGTCCTATGGTACTGCGCCGTAGGACACATTTCTTGAACAAAAGCTTTTTCCCTCCATTAACGAAACCTTGTCGAATTTGAACAGACAAAAGCCGTCAGACTTAAACAAAAAAAGAAGATATGAAAACAATGCTTTTTTCCGAAATACCCCCTGCCGACCGCACCTTATCCGCAATTTTGGGATACGGGGCGTTTGTTGCGGTTTTGTTACTGCTTGCTTTAATTGTCTTTCTGATTGTCAGAAAAATCAAACGGAAGCAAAAAAGGGAAGACGCCGACAAAACCGTTTCAACCGACTCGGTGACCGCAGCAGACAAAACTGCGCCCGGCTCGGCGGGACAAATAAAGCTGCACGACGTGGAGCCGAAAACCGCCGCCCTGCTCATGGCAATCGTCGCCGACAAAGCGGGAGTGCCGCTAAATTGTCTGAGATTTAAATCCATCAGGGAATTGAAAAAATGAAATACGTTATTACTTTAAACGGACGCACTTACGAGGTGGAAGCGGAAACTGCGGAGCCGCTGCCCATTGACCAATACGACGGCGTATATACGTCCGAATCGACCGAACAATCCGTTTGCGTCGACTGTCGGGAACAAACGTCGTCGCCCTCGGGAACGGACTCGCCCGCAGAAGGCGACACGGTCGCAGCGCCTATGCCGGGTACGATAGTCAAAATCAACGTATCCGTCGGAGACGCGGTAAAAAAAGGCTCTGTCCTGCTTGTGTTGGAAGCTATGAAAATGGAAAACGAAATCGTTGCGGCAAAAGACGGAGTGGTCGCGCGTATTCTTACAAACAAAGGCTCCGCGGTGGAAGCAAACACTCCGCTGCTTGTTTTGAAGTGAGTAAATGAGTTATGGGACAACTATTCCAAAATTTTACCAATATCACCCTGCCGGGCGTCATAATGTGGTGCATAGGCGGTCTGCTTATTTATCTGGCAATTGCAAAAAAAAATGGAACCCGCGCTGCTGCTCCCTATGGGCTTCGGCGCCATATTGATGAATCTGCCGATTGCGGAAGAAGGAACGGGAGTACAGGCGGTCATTGATTTTCTGTTCTTAATCGGAATCGACTCTCACGAGTTGTTTCCCCTGCTGTTGTTTATCGGAATCGGCGCAATGATTGATTTTGAACCGCTGTTGACAAATCCAAAGCTTATGCTTTTCGGCGCGGCGGCGCAATTCGGAATCTTTTTTACGCTGTTTACCGCAAGCCTGCTCGGTTTCGAGCTTAAAGACGCGGCGTCCATTGCAATCATCGGAGCGGCAGACGGTCCTACCTCCATTTATGTCGCCGGCATACTGAAATCCGATTATATGGCGGCAATCATGGTAGCGGCTTATTCCTACATGGCTTTGGTTCCCGTCGTGCAGCCGCCCGTTATCAGGATGTGCACCACCAAAAAGGAAAGACAGATAAAAATGGCTTATTCGGGGAAAAAGGTTTCCAAACTTACGAAAATCCTCTTCCCCATCATCGTCACGATGATTGTCGCGCTGTTTGCTCCCGATGCGCTGGCGCTGATTGGTTTTCTCATGTTCGGCAACCTTATCCGTGAGTGCGGCGTACTCAACTCGCTTTCGGACACGGCGCAGAACGTGCTTGCAAACGTAATTACTCTGTTTTTGGGAATAACCGTCGCCTCCAAAATGAAAGCAGCCGAATTTCTCCAATTCAATACGCTGCTTATAATGGGACTCGGACTTATCGCGTTTATCGTAGACACAATAGGCGGCGTGATGCTTGCAAAACTGCTCAATATTTTCAGCAAAGAAAAAATAAACCCCATGATAGGCGCGGCGGGGATTTCGGCTTTTCCCATGTCGGCGCGAGTCGTGCAAAAAATGGCGCTTGAAGAAGATAAATCAAATTTCCTGCTTATGCACTCCGTAGGCGTGAACGTTTCCGGACAAATAGCGTCCGTGATTGCAGGAGGGCTAATACTTTCCATTGTGCAGGGCATGATTGGCTGAAAGGAGACAACGATTTATGCATGAATTTTTTGTAAATATAGGTTACGCGATTTTAAATTTTTTCCGTAACGTCAAAACGGACAATATACTCAAATCTCTTTCGATAATGGGTATCGGTATGGTGGGAATTTTTTTGGTTACGGGTATTATCGTGCTGGCGGTATATCTCCTGAACAAAATAAGCAACAGCGACGGAAAAACAAAAAATAAGAAAAAAGAGTAACAAACCCGCCTTGCGATTTGCTTCGCAAGGCGGGTTTGTTGTCATTTATTCTGCAACTTGACGCCGCAATCGAGAAAATCCGTTATTTTTTGCGCCACCCGAGAGGCATTGCAAAAATCCGTGTCGATTTTCACATCGGCGTGTCTTGCGTAATCCGCTTTGCGCAACAGGCAAAGCTCCTCCACCTTTTTGAGGCTGAACGGTTCAAGCTTAGGTCTGGTTCGCTTTGTGTTTTTGAGTCTGTAAAAAATTGTGCGTGGCGTCGCGTCAAGCCAGACTACCGTACAGTGCTCCGAAAGCGCCCTCATATTTTCGTCGTCTGCTCCGACTCCGCCGCCGGTAGAAATAACTGCGCCGTCATAGTCGGAAAGAGACGCTACCAGCTTTCTTTCGAGACTGCGGAAATAGTCCTCGCCGGCAAGCTCGAAAATTTCCGGAATGCTCCTGCCCGTCTCAAACTCAATCATATCGTCAGTGTCTATAAACAACAACTGCAATTTTTTCGCCAGCCTGCGCCCGACTGTGGATTTGAGCGTGCCCGACATTCCGATAAGCGCCAGATTTTTTTTCATCGTACTGCCTCCGCCGCAAGAAAATCAACGGCTTTTTCGTAGCTGCCCAAGCCCTCTCCCCAGAACGCAGCAGCAACGACGCCTTCAAGCACGCGGATTTTTCGGAAAGACTCGCGCGCCGTTATGTCCGACAAATGCACCTCGACGACGGGTACGCAGCAAGCCGCCACAGCGTCGCGCACCGCGTAGGAATAATGCGACCATGCCCCCGCGTTCAAAATAATCGCGTCTAAGGAAACACGGTTAATTTTTTTGAGCAAAGCGGGTTCGCTGTCGGTCTGAAAAAATTTCAGAGTTATGTTTTTTGCCGATGCGTAACGCTTTAACCTTTTGTTTAAAGCGCGCAGAGTGTCAAAGCCGTAAATTTCAGGCTGACGCTTTCCAAGGCGACCGAGATTTACTCCGTTTAAAACAAGTATTTTCATATTTTACTCCTGAACAGCGCATAAAGCGCTTCCGTATCGGCATCGGACGCCTTGACGGACGTAAAAATCTCGAAGGCTTTGATTGCCTGAAAAAAGAGCATATCCAATCCGTCCACTGCGATTTTTCCGTACTTTCGCGCGCATTGCAGGAGGCGCGTATCGCGAAAATAATATGCGTCCAGCACAAATTCAGCCGCCGCGACGTCCTTTTCGTCCGCGAAAAGCAGCCTGTCGAATACGGGTACAAAGCTAAGAATCCCGTCGCAGACAACTCCTTTTTCGTAAATTTTTCCTCCGAAGCGACTCGCCGATTCACGCGCTTTTTCCTGCGTTCTGTTTGCAAAACAGAGTTTCGCCCCTCTGTCCGCAAGCGCGCGGGCCGCCGCTGCCGCGCTGCCGCCCGCTCCTATGAGCAGCAGTTTTTTGCCCTCTACATCGATTTTGTGGGCCGCAAGCGACAAAACAACTCCGTCGCCGTCCGTAACGGCGGGCAAAAACCGTCCGCATTTGTTAAGCACCGTGTTCGAGGGCATACCGTCGGAGCTTAGCCTACTTTTGTAAGGCATTGTCACGTTGAATCCGTCGGCATAGGTTTTCAATTTTTTAAGAGTGTCGTCAAAACGGGCTGCGTCCGTTTCAAACAGCTCGTAGCTTAGCGGCACGGAGAAATAATCCGAAAACAACGAAAAAAGCAGCGGAGATTTGCTTGAACTTATATCGCCGCCCAACAGTCCCAGTCGAAATTTTTCCGCTCCGATTATTTTCAGAAAATCGGGACAGGAAACGTCGGCATAGCCGAAAGACGTTTCGACGCCCCTTTTGCTGTGCAGCCCCGCAGTCGCCGCAGCCAACTCGAGCCTGTGGTCATTCAGCGTGTCCGCCTGCCCTCCTTCGATATACCCCTTTCCGTAAATTTCAAGACAGTCGCCGCATACTGCTGCGTCCGCACCCAAGCTTTTTGCAAGCCCGCAAACGCCCGCAAGCCTGTCGCTTTCCTTTGCGGCAAGCTCGCCGACGCCCTCGAATTTGCTTCTGCCTTTTGCCGTGAGCGCCAAAACTGCGAGAGCGGGTATTTCGTCAAGCAAAAGCCTTGACCGCTCCTTGCGGCAAATAAAAGGCTTCAACGCGCTTCTTTTTACCGAAATATCGGCAGCCGCTTCTCCGCAGACATTTTTTTCGTTTGAGATTTCTATATTCGCGCCGCTTTCTTTAAGCAGCGAAATATATTCCGTTCTCGTGGGATTGACGCCGACATTGTTCAAAACCGCTCCGTCTCCAAGCAAACCGTGGGCAATAAAAAACGCGGCGGTGGAAACGTCGTTGGGGATTTTTAACTTTGCGCCTTTAATCCTGCTCTTTTCAAGTCGGATTTCATTTCCGTCCGTTTTTATACGCGCACCCAGATGGCTTAACATGATTTCGGTGTGGTTGCGCGACCTTACTTTTTCCGTTATTTTTATTGTTCCGCCCGATACAAGCGCGGCAAACAACAACGCGCCCTTGACCTGCGCGGACGCGGTTTCAAAAGACAATTCCCTTTCGTCATGCACGCAAGTGCTGTCTCCCGTCACGAAAAGAGCGTTGTCGGTTTTCCGTATGTCAAATCCCATTTCCCGCAACGGCAGGATAACCCTGTCCATAGGCCGTCGCGACAAGGAAGCGTCTCCTTTGAACACCGCTCTTATTCCAAGCCCCGCGGCGACGCCCGCAAGCAGCCGCGCCGTCGTGCCGCTGTTTCCGCAGTCCAGCACAAGAGGCTCGTTTCGGGAGGGAAGAGCTTTGAGCGGGTATACGGTAACGGACGTTCCGCGAAAGACAAAATCCGCCCCCATTTTTTTCAGACAGTCCGCCGTCGACAGCGTGTCTCTGCAAATGCAGGCGTTTTCTATCTCGGTCGTCCCCTCGGCAAGCGCACCGCAGATAAACGCGCGGTGGGTTATCGATTTGTCGCCGAAATTCAGACGAGAATTGAAATTGTAGTTTCCCGGTTCAAATAACATCTTTTCAAAAGTCCGTTCAATTCTTCCGCGTTCAAAAAAGTTTCGCGCACTCCGAAACGTCCGTCGGGAAGCATAAGCGAAATTTTGCGGGATATATTTTTTTTGTCCGACAGGCAAAGAGCGACAATCTGCTCTTCGTCGAACTCCTTAATTATTTCAAAGTTTTGATGCAACACTGCCCTTTTCTTTTTCCAGAAATCAGGGCTGCAAATTTTCAGAAAACAGGCGATTTGAGTTTCGTAAAACAATCCGTTTGCGACAGCCTGACCGTGAGGAAGTCGGAAAGCCATCTCGAAAGCGTGCCCCAAGGTGTGCCCGAGATTCAGCTTTCGCCTGAGCAGCAGGTCGGACTCGTCGATTGAAACAATCCGTTGCTTGTATTTGAGACAACTCTCGACAAGAACCTTCAAATCCGCGTTTTCGTCAATCAGCCGAGAAATATTTTCGTCAAGATAAGCGTACTTGAACAGCTCTCCCCTGCCCTCGTCCGCAAGGGAACGCGGCAAAAAATCCAAAAGATAAAAATCGACCAAGGTCGTCTCGGCGGGATAAACCGTCCCCACAGCGTTTTTTACGCCGCAAAAATCCACGGCGGTTTTGCCGCCAACCGAGCTGTCCAGCATCGAAAGAAGCGTGGTAGGAACTTGCACGAGCCTTACGCCGCGACAGAACACCGACGCCGCGAAGCCTGCGGCGTCCCCCACCGAGCCGCCTCCGACGGCAACCACAAGCGTATCCTTGCCGCAGCCGCGCGCCGACAAAAATTGCAGAAATTTCGTCACCTGTTCAAAGCTCTTGGCGCGTTCTCCCTTTTCAAAGCAAAAAACATTTTCGCCATAAAGTCCCAGCTTGTCCGCCACAACCGCGTCGGTAGCGAAAACCGTGTTTTCTCCGTCGAAAAGGCTCTTGTCAAACCTGCGGAATACGACTCGGTTTTCTTCCAGAATACAATCGAGCAATTCAAACGCAAGCAAATTTTCGGCGATTACTCCGACGCTTTCAACCACGCAAACGTCTGCGCGTTCAAAATGCGTCTCAACCGTTTTGCGGGTAACTATGTCTATCGTTTCCGATTTTTTTCTGCGTGTGGGAACGGGCTTGACGGCCAAAGCTACGCTGATTTCCCTGCCGTTGCTCATGCCTCCGACGACGCCGCCGCAACGATTTGTGGCGTAAATTATTTCATTCCCTTTTGCGGCAAGCTCGTCGGGAAAATAGTTTTCTCCGTCTCCGAACCAAACTCCCTTGACTGAGGGAATGGAGGCAAGCCGACCGACCAGCCTGCCCGACAGCCGCCCTTCAAGACTCTTAAATTCGCCCGTACCCGTCGGCAACCCGAAACACAGCACACGCGCCCTGCCTCCCAAAGTTTCCCCTCTTTCGCGGGCGGAAATTATTTCCTTTTCCATAGCGAGCGCAGCCGCAGGGTCGGGACAGCGCACGCGCCGCTTTTCGGACTGCAAAAGACTTTGCGTGTCAAAATCCGTTTGAGAGGTCTCGACTCCGCCTATTTTCTCCGCATAGGAAAAAAAGCTTAAACCTTTTTTTTCAAGGATTTGCCTGCATATCGCTCCCGCCGCAGTATAGACTACGGTGTTTCTCGCGCTTGCCTCCTCGCAGACGGGGCGGGCGTTTTCAAGCCCCAATTTGACGCAGCCCGCCAAATCGGCGTGACCGCTCCGTATCGCCGTGATAGGTTTAGTGCCGTCGGACGCAACTTCAACCGCGTTGGGTATGAAAAATCTCAATACGGCGCCTGTCGTCACCCCGTTGTCAAGTCCGTTGAGAAAAATTATCTCGTCCGTTTCCGAAAGCTGCCTTTCGCTTCTTCCCACGCCGACACGGCGGCGTCTCAATTCGTTTTTGATTTTGTCAACGGAAATTTCAAAACCGCGCGGCACTCCTTTCAACGCGGCGGAGTATCCCGCTCCGTGCGACGTGCCGTCAAAGCTGAGTACAAGCATGGCTCAGGCGCAAAAACGGCGGCGCAGTCCCATAAACGCGGCGCGCAAAAGCTCGCCGCTTTTGTTTGATGACGCTGTTGTCTTGGCGCTTTCTATAAGGTCGGCGACAAAATCAAAGGAGATATTTCCCTCCGAGTCAACTTTCATCCTGATGTTTCCGTCAAATTTATCCGAGCTGTAAGGATAATCCTCCGCGCCCGTCGAGTATTTTCTGTAAGTGCAATAAACCCGAGTGTTTTTTGCCGCAAGCTTTTCCAAAGTTTCAGGTCTGGGATGGCCGTAAGAATTTTCGCCGCAGGAAATCATGGCGTATTCGGGCATAAGCATATCAAGCAGCTCCTGCTTGGTAGACTCTCTGCCGCCGTGATGCGCCACCTTCAGCACGTCGACGTCTCCGTCAAAATCATTGTCGAACAGACGGTTGCTGACGTTTTCGATGAAATTGTCCTCAGCCTCCTCGTCGCTGTCCCCGGTAAGCAAAATTCTGCGGCCGTTGAACTCCAAAAGCATCATGGGCGACACGTTGTTTTTCTGCTTTGCCGTGCTAATGGTTTTGTACATTTCCACCGACGGATTGTAAAAATAAAATATGTATCCCGCGTCCTCTCCGCCTATCGTCATGCCTTCGAGATTGTAATAGACGTTTTCAAGCGTCGGCTCGCCGTACACGGCGTTCATAAAGTCGGAGTAAGCCTGAGTGGTGACGGTATCCACCGCATAATTCATTTCCTCGGCATACTCCTTCAACGGGTCGTTTGAAAAATACTTGCTTTCGGCAACAACCATAGGACGGTAGACGTTTTTCACGTCGATGTCCTCGTGCGCGATTACATTGTCGAGACTGCCGCAGTGGTCGGCGTCGGTATGCGTAAGCATAACGTAATCAAGCGTTATTTTGCCGTTTTCGTCCTTTAAATCGGTGTAATCGAATAGATAATTTATAATATGCGCTGCGATTTTGCTGTCCTTGTCGCCGCCGTCGATAAGCATATTTTTGCCGTCGGGCAGCTGCAAAAGAATACTGTCCCCCTGATGAACGTCTATCATGTGCACGATAAGCTCGCCGTCAACGGTTGAAACGACCTTTTTTACCGCGTTTTTATAATATTTAAAACCGTACGAGCTGCCAAGCTCGAAGTTGAAGGGCGTTATGTCGTAATAATACAGCGCGCCGCACGCGATGACGGCAAGCACAAGAATCACCGCCACAACGGCAATGGTTTTCTTTTTCTTTTTTGACTTTCCTTTTCCTGCCGCAGCCGCTGCGGCAGCCCCTGCTGCGGCGGCTCCCACCGCAAAGCCGGCAAGCTGTTTTTTCTGCTCCGATTTGCTTTTCGCCACCCGCGTGGTCTTTTTGTCGTTTTTCTTTTCAGCCATAAGTTTCTCCTTGTCTTACTTTGCGCCGAGCATAAGCTTTATTACCGGCATCTGCTCCAACGCCGCGCGATAGCCTTCCTCTATCATTTCGTCAACGCCCTCCAATTTTGTGGATTTGAACCTTTTAAGGTCAGGCTCTATCATGACGTCCGTATTCATAATCCCCTTGTAGGCGGTGCTTTTCATAGCTATGTTGAACGTAGCCCAAAATACGCTGAGCAAACGGCGCGACGAAGTGCCCTCGCCTCTTGTCGGGTTGAGGTCGACAGCCACCACGTAATCTGCTCCCATACCGCGCGCGATGTCGGAGGGTATCGTATTGAGCAAGCCGCCGTCCACGTAATGCTCGCCCTCTATGTCAACTCCCGAAAAAATGACGGGAACCGAGCAGCTCGCACTGATTGCCTTGGCAAGATTGCCGCGCGTAAAAATCCTTTCCTCGCCCGTCGCCAAATTGACGGCGTTGCAGGCGAAGGGCGTTTTCAGCTCGTTGAAATTTTTGCCGCCGAGCAGCCTGTAAGCCAATCTTTCTATGTTGCGGGATTCGGACGGAAAAAAAACGGAGCGGCTGTTTCTTATGTCCTTTTCTTTAACCGACCGGCAAAACTCCGCCATTTCCTCCCATGAAATTCCCGCGCAGTAAGCCGCTCCCACAAGACTGCCCACGCTCGTGCCCGCCACAAAATCGAAGTCAAGTCCCGTTTCCTTGAAGGCTCTGATTACGCCGACGTGAGCTATGCCTTTGGCGCCGCCTCCGCTTAAAGCAAGCCCGACCTTGTATCTGTGTCTGAGCTTTGGCGCCGTCTTTTCGGGAAGCTCCTCTTTTTTTCTGCCCCAAAACCTCATAGCTTTTCTCCTGATTTTTAATTATACACCAACGCGGCGCGAAAATCAATCAAGCTCGGCTTTTTGTCCGCAAAAAGTTGAACTGCACCGATTTTTCTGATATTATTGAACCATGGAACTGCAAACGCTGCTTGCGCCTTTCAGACGCGCCGTAAATCAATTTTCCTTAATCGACGACGGGGACAAAATCGCCGTCGGAGTTTCGGGCGGCAAGGACAGTCTTGTGCTGCTCGCGCTGCTCAACGCTTACCGAAGATTTTCGCCGCAGCGGTTTGAACTTGCCGCAGTCACCGTAGACATGGGCTTCGAAGCGGACGCATACGCGCCCGTGCGCAAATTTTGCGAGCAGCTTGACGTGGACTATACCGTCGAAAAAACCGACATTGCGCAGATTCTTTTTGAAATCCGCAAGGAATCAAATCCTTGCAGCCTGTGCTCCAAAATGAGACGGGGCGCGCTCAACGGCGTTCTTAAACAAAAGGGATTCGGCAAGCTTGCGTTGGGACATCATGCCGACGACGTTGTGGAAACCTTTTTGCTTTCCATGTGCTTTGAGGGCAGGCTCAATACCTTTGCGCCCAAGTCGTTTATGAGCCGCACGGGAATTACGGTAATCAGACCTATGGTTTTTATCGACGAAAGAGATATTGCCGCTTACGCCAAAAATCTGCCCGTCGTTCACAATCCCTGTCCCGCCGACAAGCATACGCAAAGAGAATATATGAAAACGCTTTTGAAAAAGATTCAGGAGGACATACCCTTTGCAAAAGACAGAATCACCGCCGCAGTCATGCATCCCGAAAGGTACAACCTGTGGGACAAGGCGGAAGAAAAATTTATTGCCGACAAAAGCAACGGGGAGCCCGACTGACGGACTCCCCCTTTTTCATTGCGCGTTTTCCGATTTGTATTTTTCCTTGGTAGCAGTTCCGCCCCTGATGTGTCGCTCGTTGAGATTGACGTCAAGCACGGCTTTCACCTTTTTGCGCAAGTCGGCGTCGATTTTGTCCAATCGCTCCGTAAGATCCTTGTGAACCGTCGATTTGGAAACATCGAATTTTAAAGCGCAGGCGCGTACCGTCGCTTTGTTTGCAATTACGTATGCCGCCGACTGCAAAACCCTTTCCACAATATAATCTTTCATAACCTTTCCCGTCCTCGGTATTAAAAGTTTATTGCATTTCTCCCGCGGAAATGACAAATTATTTCTTTTTTTGCGTATCAAGACAAACATAAAGGTGCATAATTTTTTTCGGAGGTTTAAACCATGAAATTAAAGGAATCCACAACTTTCGTAAATCTTGCGCGCGCGTTTGCGGGAGAGTGTCAGGACGGAGCAAGATATCAGTTTCTCAAAGACAAAGCGGAACGGGAAGGACTTGCCTACGTCGGTCAGATATGCACCGAGCACGCGACAAACGAAATGAAGCACGCCAAGGTTTTTTACGACTTTATTACCGACAACGGCACAGAGAGAGTGCCCAACATAGAGTTCACCGCCGGATACCCCTTCAAAGCGGGAACGCTCAATGAGGAAATAAAATCCGTAGCGCAGGACGAACTCAATCAAGCAACCACAATTTATCCCGATTTCGCGCAGGTGGCAAAGGATGAAGGCTTTCACGACGTCGCGCAGGCTTTCGAGCTGATTGCAGAGGTGGAGCGCTCACACTATCTCGTACTCGAACAGATTTACGCCAAGCTCGAAAAGGACAAGCTGTACAACAGCGAAAAAGCAATTCAATGGAAATGCACGGAGTGCGGCCACGAGGATACGCGCAGAGCCGCCTGGACGGAATGTCCGCTGTGTCACAGCGCGCAGGGAGAAGTAAAAATTCCTCTCGAATTTTAAAACGTAAAAACGCGGTCGGGGCAACAAGCCTTTTGAACGCGTTTTTTTATGCCTTTTAAGCGCGCAGAGTTAAAATTTTTTTAAATCGGGGTTTACAATTGACTTTTTTTCGAGATTGTAATAAAATTTCTTTCGAGGTTTTTTTATGGACAGCAAGGTAACAATGGACAAGCTGGTCAATCTCTGCAAGGGCAGAGGCTTTGTATATGCCGGCAGCGAAATTTACGGAGGACTTGCAAACGCATGGGACTACGGTCCGCTTGGAGTCGAACTTAAAAACAACATCAAAAGAGCATGGTGGCTTAAATTCGTGCAGGAGCCGCCCACAAACGTGGGGCTTGACTCCGCCATTCTCATGAATCCCGCAACTTGGAGGGCGAGCGGACATCTCGGCGGCAAATTCGACGACCCTCTGATGGACTGCAAAAGCTGCAAAAGCCGTCACCGCGCGGATAACCTTATCGAAAACTACGCCGCGAAAAAAAAGCTTTCAATAAACATCGCAGGCTGGTCAAACGAGCAGATGGAAAGCTTTATCGAGGAACACGAAATTGCCTGCCCCGTGTGCGGCAGCCGTGATTTCACAAAAATAAGGCAGTTCAACCTGATGTTCAAAACCTTTCAGGGAGTAACCGAGGACAGCGCCAACACGCTGTACCTCAGACCGGAAACGGCTCAGGGTATTTTCGTCAACTTCAAAAACATCTGCCGCACCACCCGCAAAAGAATACCTTTCGGCGTGGGACAGATAGGCAAAAGCTTCCGCAACGAAATCACTCCCGGAAACTTTATCTTCCGCATAAGGGAATTCGAGCAGATGGAGCTTGAATTTTTCTGCAAGCCGGGCACAGACCTCGAATGGTTTGAATACTGGAAAAACCGCTGCCGCGATTGGCTCAAATCGTTGGGGATTTCCGACGACAGACTGAGAATGCGCGAGCACAAAAAGGAAGAGCTTTCCCACTACTCCAAGGCAACCACCGACTTTGAATTTTTGTTTCCTTTCGGTTGGGGCGAGCTGTGGGGCATAGCCGACAGAACGGATTTCGACCTCATGTGTCATCAGAACGCAAGCGGCGAAAGCATGGAATACACCGACCCCGTGAGCAACGAAAAATACGTGCCCTATTGCATAGAGCCTTCTTTGGGCGCCGACCGCGTAGTGCTCGCCTTTTTGTCCAACGCATACGACGAGGAAACGCTTGAAAACAACGAAACGCGCGTCGTTCTAAGACTCCACCCCGCGCTTGCCCCCTTCAAGGCGGCTGTGCTGCCGTTGCAAAAAAAGCTGGGAGAAAACGCAGCGCAAATCTGCGACAGGCTGGCAAAAAGCTTTAACGTGGACTATGACGAGACGGGAAGCATCGGCAAACGGTACCGCAGACAGGACGAAATAGGCACGCCTTTTTGCATAACGGTGGATTTTCAGACCTTGGAGGACGACACCGTGACGGTAAGAATGCGCGACAGCATGGAGCAAATCCGAATCAAGACGAAAGAGCTGGAAGGCTATATTTCTCAGGCATTGAAATTTTAAAAATAAAAACAAGGAGCATATAAATGTTAAGCAACGAAAAACAAAAACAATTCGCACGTCTGGCAGTCGAAATAGGCGTAAACCTGCAAAAGGGTCAGATTCTCATCATCAACTCCCCCATAGAATGCGGCGAGTTCGCCCGCATAATCGCCGAAACCGCTTTTGAAGCCGGAGCCAAAGACGTTTTCGTCTATTGGAAGGACGAAAAGCTTTCCAAAATCAGATACCAACACGCCGATACGGAAACGCTTGTGGACATTCCCGAATGGATGGTCGCGCAAAAACTTTACGGCGTGACGCAAAAAGCCGCGCATATTTCCATAACCTCGGACGACCCCGATATTTTCGAAGGAATCGACGCGGGAAAAATCAAGGCTTATTCCACGGCGTCGAGCAAGAAATTCATAGAATTCAGAAAAGCCACCATGTCAAACGCGGTTCGTTGGTGTATCGTCCCCGTACCGTCGGTAAATTGGGCGAAAAAGATTTTCCCGAATTGCTCCGACGAGCAGGCTGTGGACAAGCTTTGGGACGCAATAGCGGTGACAATGCGCCTCAACGAAAAAGACCCCGTCAAAGCATGGAAGGAACACAACGAAAAACTCGAACACAGAGCAAAATTCCTCAACGAGCACAACTTCGAGTACATACGCATGACAAACTCCAAAGGCACCGACCTAAAAGTCGGTCTTGCCGAGGGACATATCTGGACGGGCGCAGGCGAAAAAGCGCTGGACGGAATAAACTTCACCGCTAATATGCCCACCGAAGAGGTTTTCACCGCTCCCCACAAGTACAAGGTAAACGGTATCGTCAAAAGCGCTCTTCCCCTTGTTGAAAACGGAACGGTCATCGACGATTTCTTCATCGAATTTAAGGACGGCCGCGTTTGCAACTTCGGCGCGGCAAAGGGCTACGAAACGCTTAAAAATCTCGTGGAAACGGACGAGGGCAGCCATTATCTCGGAGAAATCGCATTAATCGGCAAACACTCCCCCATTTCCGAATTGGGCATTCTGTTCTACAACACCCTTTTCGACGAAAACGCCAGCTGCCACCTTGCTCTCGGAAAGGGCTATCCCTCAACCGTCAAAAACGGCGACAAGCTGACCGTCGAGCAGCTTGACAAGCTCGGCGTAAACGACTCGATCGAGCACTGCGACTTCATGGTAGGCACAAAGGATTTGCACGTCGAAGGTATAGGCTACGACGGCAAAGTCGTAGCTCTGTTCGAGGACGGCGAATGGGTTATCTGAAAAAGTTTTAATAACAAAAGCCCCCGTGCGCACTGTTTCGCACGGGGGCTTATTTTTATTTGTCGAGAAATTCCTTTACATTCAATATTTCGCAATCGAAGCCGTTTTTGCGCAGTTCCGACAGATATTTCTCCCTCATGGCGTCGGTTTCGGACGGCTCGCCCTCCTCTTTGACATATATACTGCCCTTGCTGACCTTGGCGGTATATTGTCCGCCGCAGGCGTAAATCTTTTTAATCACGCTGTGCAAAACCTCGCCTCCCGAGCATTCCAGCGCGCGGGAAAGACTGACAAGTTTTCCTTTGAGAGCGCCGCAGGGGGCGCTTCTCAGTCTGTTGGAACGTATATATTCGGAAATGGCTTTTATTGCCTCCGAAGTAACGCGTTTTTTGCTTATTTGTCCGGACAGAGAAACCGTGCGCGTTACAACGAAATTTCTGTTGCTGCCGATACGCACGTTGAATTTTTCCAAAAGACCTTCTACCGAAAGAGCGCTGTCCTCGCAAAGATATTTTAAAGTAAGCATACTTGCAAGCGCGTCCTCGTCGGAAGCGTGGTGGGCAAAGCTTATCCCCAGCTCGTCGGCGATTTTGTCAAGCCCCCTCACGTCCTTGTCGCCCCGATAAAGCTTGAAAAGCAGCTGCGAACAGATAAAATCGAAATTGATGCACGGAAGTCTGTTGTGCCTGCATGCGCTGTTGAGCATACTTACGTCGCTTTCCACCGCGTGCCCCACCACACGCACGGTCGGGTCCGTCAACAGACCTTTGAGTCTGCCGTAAACCTGCCCGAATGCAGGCGCATGCTCAATCACGTCTTTGTCGAGATGCAAATCTATGCCGACGTTTTTGCGCGTGCCGTTCAGGTTATATTTCGTTTTGGGGTTTATCCAAATATTTTCTTTGTGTAGAATATTGAAGCTCTCGTCCGCGATAACGTAACCCACGCTGCAAATGCTGTAAGGCTTGTAACCGTTTGCCGCTTCGATATCAAATGCCAAAAAATTCATTTCAAGTCCGAAAAAGGCTCCGCCTGAAAAATGCGGAGCCGTTTGATTTTATTCCCACTCGATTGTCGCGGGAGGCTTGCTTGTGACGTCGTAGACGACTCTGTTTACGTGCTCCACATTGTTGACGATTTTGTTGGATATGCGCTCCAAAACGTCAAACGGTATCCGCGCCCAATCCGCCGTCATACCGTCCACGCTTGTCACCGCCCGCAACGCAACAGTGTAGCTGTACGTTCTGAAATCTCCCATAACCCCCACCGATTTGGCGTTGGTCAAAACAACGAAATATTGCCATATGTCGCGGTTGAGTCCCGCGTTTTCAAGCTCGGTGCGGAAAATGTAGTCGGCTTCGCGCAAAATACCGAGTTTTTCGGGAGTTATTTCTCCAAGCACCCTGATTGCAAGTCCCGGACCGGGGAAGGGCTGACGCATAACTATGCTGTCGGGCAATCCCAATGCGACGCCCACCTTTCTCACCTCGTCCTTGAACAAATCCCTCAACGGTTCGAGTATTTCCTTGAAATCCACGACAGACGGCAGACCGCCCACGTTGTGGTGGCTCTTTATGACCGCGCTTGTAGGACTGCCGCTTTCTATAACGTCGGGATATATGGTGCCCTGCACAAGAAAGTCCACCGCGCCTATTTTTTTAGCTTCCTTTTCAAAGACTCGGATAAACTCCTCGCCTATGATTTTTCTCTTGCGCTCGGGGTCGGTTACGCCTGACAGCTTGTTAAGAAAATGCTCTCCCGCATCCACCGCTATCAGATTGAATCCCCTTTCGTCGCGGAAAACTCTGACAATTTCCTCCGTTTCGTTTTTCCGCATCAATCCGTGGTCGACGTAAACGCAGGTCAGGCGGTCTCCGACCGCCTTTTGAACCAACGCCGCCGCGACCGCGCTGTCCACGCCGCCCGACAAAGCGCAAAGCACCTTTCCGTCCCCGACCTTTTTGCGGATTTTTTCCACGCTTTCGGTGACAAAATTGCCTATCGACCAGCGTTCCTCAATTTTGCAAACGGAATACAAAAAGTTTTTGAGTATTTGCCTGCCGTATTCCGTATGATTGACCTCGGGATGAAACTGTACGCCGTAAATTTTCTTTTCGACGCACTCCAACGCGGCTACCGGACAGGTAGGCGTAGTCGCCGTCCTGCGGAAGCCTGCGGGAATTTCGCTTATGTAGTCGCAGTGACTCATCCAGACGACGCTGTTCTGCTTGACGGAAGAAAACAGCTCGGACTGATTCACGTTGAGATACTGCTTTCCGTATTCGCTGACGGGCGCGGTACGCACAACGCCGCCGAGCCTGTGCGCGATGTACTGCATGCCGTAGCATATGCCGAGAACGGGCACTCCGAGACTGAAAATTTCGTCTGAAATCTGAGGCGCGTTTTCCTCGTAGACACTGTGCGGTCCGCCGCTTAAAATAATGCCCTTGGCTCCGTAAGCCCTGATTTTGTCCATACCCGCGCGCCAAGGCATGATTTCGCAATAAACATTCTGTTCTCTGACTGCGCGCGCTATCAGTTGAATATACTGACCGCCGAAATCGATAACTAATATTTTGTCCATATTTTTCGTTTTATATCTTGGTAGAATAGTTGGGCGACTCTTTTGTTATCGAAATGTCGTGCGGATGACTTTCAATCAGACCCGCGTTGGTTATCCGCGTAAACCGCGCGTTTTTGCGCATACCGTCTATTGTCTGCTGTCCCGCGTAGCCCATGCCGCTTCTCAAACCGCCCATGAGTTGGAACACCATTTCTCCGAGAGCGCCCCTGTAAGGAACCCTGCCCTCGACGCCCTCGGGCACGAACTTGGTCGCCGACTCCTGAAAATATCTGTCCTTGGAGCCTGCCTCCATAGCCGCGAGCGAACCCATGCCGCGATAGACCTTGAAGCTTCTGCCTTGGAAAATTTCCATAGCGCCGGGGCTTTCGAGCGTCCCCGCAAACAGACTGCCTATCATAACGGCGCTTGCGCCTGCCGCAATGGCTTTGGCTATGTCGCCGGAATACTTGATGCCTCCGTCGCCTATTATGCGTTTGCCCAATTTGTCCGCCGCCTCGGCGCAATCCATAATGGCCGTTATCTGCGGCACGCCGATACCCGCCACAACGCGCGTCGTGCATATGGAGCCGGGTCCCATGCCTACCTTGACTACGTCAGCGCCCGCTTTGATGAGCGCCTCGGTTGCCGCAGCCGTAGCCACGTTGCCGGCAATCACAGGCAGGTCGGGAAATTTTTCTTTGATTGCAGTCACCATTTCACCGACGAAACGGGAGTGACCGTGGGCAGTGTCTATGGCAACAACGTCGACTCCCGCGTCAACCAGAGCGGCAACGCGCTCCATCGTTCCTTTTGCGATGCCTACCGCGGCGCCCGCCAAAAGCCGTCCCTTGGAGTCTTTCGCGGAGTTGGGATACTGAATTGATTTTTCAATGTCCTTGATTGTAATCAAGCCTTTTAGCTTGAAGTTTTTGTCTACTATCGGGAGCTTTTCGATACGGTGTTTGCCGAGTATTTCCTGAGCCTGTTTGAGAGTGGTGCCCACAGGCGCCGTCACGAGATTTTCTTTGGTCATGACGTTGTTTATCGGCTGATTGAAATTGGTTTCAAAACGCAGGTCGCGGTTAGTGAGTATGCCCACAAGCCTGTCCGTGTCGTCTACAATGGGAACGCCCGAAATTTTGTAGCGCGCCATAAGCTCCAACGCCTCGGTGACCATATTTTCGGGATGCAGCGAAAACGGGTCGGTAATCACGCCGTGCTCGCTTCTCTTTACCTTGTCAACCTGACTTGCCTGCTCGTCTATCGACATATTTTTGTGAATAAGCCCCAGCCCGCCCTCGCGCGCCATGGCAATCGCAAGCTTGTATTCGGTGACGGTGTCCATTGCCGCGCTCATCAACGGAATGTTGAGCTTGATTTTGTCGCACAGCTTTACCGACAAATCAGCCTGACTCGGCTGAAAATCCGAAGCCTGAGGTATAATAAGAACGTCGTCGAAGGTCAAGCCTTCTTTAACAATCTTTTCCATGTTGTATCTTGCTCTCCTGAAAAATAGGTAATTTTAATTTAATTTATCTTTCCAAAAATCGTGGACTTCGTTGCCTTCTTCCCAAACGACGGTGATGTTTCCCTGCTTATCCTTTTCGCCCATTCTCGCCTCGACCAGCCGTTTTAAGTCCTGACGCATATATCTCTGCGCGGTGGAATGGTCTCCGCCGATTTCGTCGCGCCACGAATAATTTTGATAATAATCCATAAATTCGTCAAGAATCATGTTCGGCTCGAGTTTTTTGTTTTTCACCGCCGCGTCTATATAGGCTTTGAGCGGATTGTAGCCCGCATAATAATAGCTGCTGCCGCTGTTGATATAGCTTTTTGCGAGATTGAAAATGTTTTCGTCGTTTTCGTCAAGCCTGACAGCTATGCTGTAAATATAATTGTACTGCACGTAGGTCTTTGTGCTGAAATCACGCTCGGACAAAATTTCGTTGTCGTCAAGCTCGTCGCAGAAATCCGTAAAATCGGAAGATGTGAATTTAGTTCCGTCCACCTCGGCAGGCACAAGCAAAGCCCTGCCCGACCGCTCGACTATCGACCAATTCTTTGCGTCAACGGCGCGCAAAAAGGCAGTGTAATAGTCGTCCACTTCGCCGCTCTTTTTTGCGGCGCGGGACGCAAGCCATGCGGAGGTATTTTTCATCCCCACCGTATAGCAAAAGCTGCCCGACGACGCGGGAAATACCAGAATATAAAAAGCGAAAATCAAAATCAGCGCGGCTACAAGTACAACCAGCGTCCTGACTGCGGTTTTGGTAACAACCTGCGTTGTTTCGCTCCGCTGTTTTCCCGACGGCCGCTTTGCCGCGTTTTTCGTTTTCTTTTCCTGTCTTTGCGCAGGCTTTTCCGTGACAACGTCAAACTCGCGGGCCTCCGCCGCGGACTCGACGCTTTGAGCGTCGCTGTCCGACAACTGTTTGACCGATTCGTTGGCGTTTATTTCACCGTTTGCGTTTTTCTCATCCATTTCTGCCTCCGTTCAAGGCTTGTCCGCCTCAAATTTCGTTATTGATTATTTTACCACAACCGCAGGCAATTTGCAAGACCATTTCGGAGATTGCCTCAATATAAAACGATAAATTTTTAAGAAAAACCCGCGACGTTCAATCGCAGGCGTTTTCTTCTATTCTCGTAATTTTGTCAAGACGGCGTCTGTGGCGTCCGCCCTCAAACTCCGTGGTAAGAAAAATGTCCGTCAACAGCTTGGCTTTGGGCGCGTCGATTACGCGCGCTCCCAAAGCAAGCACGTTGGAATCGTTGTGCTGTCTCGTCGCCCTCGCGGAAAACTCCTCGGTGCACAGGGCGCAGCGTATGCCCTTGACTTTGTTGGCAACTATACTCATACCTATACCCGTGCCGCATACAAGCACGCCGCGCTCGCATTCTCCCGACGCCACGCTCTTGGCTGCCTTGTAAGCATAGTCGGGATAATCGCAGGATTCGGCGCTGAAAGTGCCGAAGTCCTTGCACTCGTACCCCTCTTGCAAAAGATGGGTTTTGATTTCTTCTTTCAATGCGTAACCCGCATGGTCGCAAGCTAATGCTATGGTCATATTATATCACTTCCTTTTTCACAAATTAAAAAATGTTGTTGCCCGCCGACCTTTTGAGACGGTTTAAAACGCTGTCTGCCACCTCGCCTTTTCTCGTCCAGACGGCTATGATGCAGTCGTGTTTTTTTTCAAGCGCTCTCAACGCGCCGAAAAGATTGCGCGCGCACTCCTCGTCGGTGCTTCCGAGACAGACCGTCTCGGCGTCCTCAAAATTTTCCTCCCGCTCCATACCGCACAGCAAAACGGGATTTTTCCCCGCCTGCACGGCTTCTCTGTAACGCGCAAAAATCTTTTCCCTGTCTCCGTCGAGATTGAGCGCCATTTCGCAGCAAGGCGCGTAATGTCTGTAACGAAGTCCGGGCGAATTGAGCTTTGCCGAGGGCGCGTCCTCTTTGAGATAAACAACCCTTTTAGACAATACCCTTTCTATCGACGCGGCGGAAACTATGCCGGGACGCAGAACGACAGGCGCGTCTCCCGTCAAATCCAAAACCGTCGACTCTATCCCGACGCGACAATTTCTGCCCGACAAAATGACGGGCAGCCTGCCGTCCATGTCCTCCGCAACCTGCAAAGCAGACGTCGGACTCGGACGCCCCGATTTGTTTGCCGAAGGAGCGGCAAGAGGCACGCCGCACGCGCGTATAAAACCGCGCGCCTCGCGGCTTGCAGGCATCCTGACCGCAACGGTGTCAAGCCCAGCCGTGACGTTGGGCGGGAGCGAGTCGCGCTTTTTGAGCACAAGCGTCAAGCTGTCAGGCCAAAACTTGTCAATGATTTTCCTCGCGTCGGCGCTGATTTCGCAGGCGACCTCCTCTATCTGACTTTTTTTGCAGACGTGCACGATGAGCGGATTGTCTCCGGGACGCCCCTTCGCCGCAAAAATTTTGTCAACCGCGCGCGCGTCGAATGCGTTTGCCCCAAGACCGTAAACGGTTTCGGTGGGAAAGGCGACAATTCCGCCGTTTTTTATTACCTCCGCCGCAACGGCGACGTTCTTTTTGTTATAGGGCAAAAGTTGAGTTTTCATTTCAAGCTTATAGATTATTTTAACAAATTTTTAGAGATATGTCAAATAACTTAATCAATTACATCGCGTTATCTTTAACCGCAGTCGAACCGAAAAAACGCCGTAATGTTGTTTTGAGACGACACTGCGGTAAACAAAACTGCTATAATTTTTGTGAAAACTTTTAAGAAAATGACCGTGTTTCGGAAAAACACGGTCATTTTTTAGGTTTTTTGGCTCCCCCTGTTGGACTCGAACCAACGACCCTGCGGTTAACAGCCGCATGCTCTACCGACTGAGCTAAGGAGGAATATAAATTCAGCTTGATTATTCTAGCATTTATCGGTAAATGTGTCAAATGTTTTTTAACAAATTTTTTAAATCATTAAGGGATTTTTTGTTATTAAGAACAAGAAGAAAATATTTATAAACTTATTCGGATTTATTGACACTAAACCGATAAACAAGTAAATATCTTCAAGTAACGACGATTTCATTGCGGAATCGGGCTTATGCGTAACAGCGTTGGCACGGTCGTTACTTTTTTTATGCTTTTGACTATGTTTTTTATATAGCATTTACGATGTAATTTTCTTTTTAATATACAATACGATTTAGTCATATACGAAAAAAGACCGGATTGTCGAATCCGGTCTTTTTTATAAATCAACGAAAATATTTTTTTAAAAGATTTCTTTTGTTGAAATTTTCAAACTGTAGTGCATATCTAATAAAAATCAATTATTATTGTCGCAAAGCATCAATATACCCGCAATCAGGCTGGCAAACAGCAACGCACAAATTTTGAAAGCCACCCCGACGGGCGGTCTCATGCCGTTTATCGAATTGTTGTATACAACTGTCATAGGCACAACCCAGCAAAGCGGAATCCAATAAATGATTCCCACCCAAAAAGCGACAGTCATCATAATAATCCCCATCAGTGCGTAAATCACGCAGCTGATAATCATAAACACTTTGGCTGCGGTTTGCGTTCCCGTATTGTACCTTGCCGAATGCGTCGGCTGTGTTTCCGCAGCGCGACCGCAGCTCGGACATACCGCGTCGCCGTCGTTCATCTGTGCGCCGCAATACTTGCAATATTTCATCTGTAACCTCCTGAGCTTTTTGGGGAAATTATACTAGATATTTTATCTAGCATCAAGACATTTTGTGTGGTTTTCGACAAATTTTATGTCAATCTAAATTTTTGCGAAGGTCTCAAAAATTGCCGCAGCCGCCGTTTTATGTCTCAAAAGCAGGGGCGACCTGGCCAAAACAATAGAAAGCCGTTTTCGCAAAAAGGAAGCAAAGACGCACCTACACACCGCGTTATTCTTAAAAACAAGGTGCAGGCAATTCTATGCATGCACCTTGAAATTTTCTTTTCTACTCCGAATATCAAACTATTTGTATTTGCGTTGTTTGAAATCACGCTTCATTGTCGCAAAGCATCAATATGCCTGCAACCATGCTGACAAACAACAACGAACAAATTTTAAATCCCGTACCAACGGGAAGTCCTGATTTATCTATTGACCTACAATATCTCACGGTCATAGGTATTTTCCAAGCAAGAGGAATAAGAAACAGCCCGGTAAGGCAGCAACTGATAATCATGAAAATCTTAGCCGCGATTCTAAGTCCCTCACTCGTTTCATTGCTCTTTGCGGGCGGCTGAGACTCTGTCGAACAACCGCAGCTCGGACAAAAAATAGCCTCGTCTCTCACTTGTGCGCCGCAATGTTTACAATATTTCACACTTTTTACCTCTGTTTTTTTAAAATTATACTAGATAAATTGTCTAGCGTCAAGACATTTTGTGTAGTTTGCGACATAAATTTTCTATGGATAAAAAATTTTGCGAAAGCCTCAAATATTACCGAAACAGCAGCTTTATGACACAAAAACAGGTTGCGAGCGAGTTGCACGTGGTAGAAAGCTGCTACGCAAACTGGGAGCAGGGACGCACGGAGCCGAATATCGCGATGCTTAGAAAGCTTGCCAATTTGTTTAACGTCAGCATTGACGAATTGTTGAACGGCGATTGAGCGTCGGCTCCCCGAACAAACTGTCTTAAAATGCGCTTTTAATTCGGATTTCCGCATTTGTTGTCCGAATTTTCAGGTTGCACCAAATTTTCCAAAATGATTGTCAAGAAGAACAGTAAGGAATAACTCGCGTATCGAAATCAGGTTTCAAACAATTATCTGCTGCAAACCAAAACACTTGCAGCTCCCCTGCCGATTTTAGACCTGACGAATAAGCTTTTGAAACAGGGCGCCTCTTGCGCCCTTATCCGCGCTTTGGCGAAACAAAACAAAAAATTACGCGCACCTATCAAAAGCGTGCGTACACCTGTTTTGGTGGAGGTGAGGGGACTTGCACCCCTGTACCGCCGTACGGCCAAATGCCTTTCTACGCGTGTAGTTTGCGGTTTGATTTCCCCTGCCGCAAGTTCGCAAACAGACTTATCGACAAGGTAATGCGCTTTTAAGCGAACAGCCGACGCGCAATTTCGCCTGTCCTCTTGCCCGCGCTAAATAGCGCCGCTTGCCTGCCGTGCGGGGAACAGGGGCGACGAGCCGCGAAAATTAAGCGGCGTAAGCCAACTTGTAGTTGGAAACTGAATTATTTTCAGCGTTTATTTTTTTGCCCGTTTTTACGCAGACTCGGGCGACTGCGACGCGCTTGGCAAATTTCCTGCACAACGGGCGAATCTCAAACACCCCCGCAGCCCCTTTTGGGGAGCATGATTATAGCACAACACGCGCCGTTTTGCAAGCAATTTTTACGTTTTGCGTTATCAAACGCTTTAAATTTGTCATAAATGTTGTATTTAAACGAAAAGTATGATATATTTAGTTTGCGGAAAATTGACGTTTCATTCAAACTGCGAAAAAAATCAATTTAAAACACCACAGATAATTGGCGGAGACCGAAAAAATGAAAAACGCGGTCATTTACGTTTTTTCGGGGACGGGCAACACCCTGAAAATAGCCCGAGCTTATGCCGACGAGTTTTTCAGCCGTGGCGTAATCTGCAAAATACATATTCTCGAAAAGGACGGGATTTTACGCTTTCCCCCGCCGCAGGACTTTGATTTGGCGGGATTGGCTTATCCTATCCATGCTTTCAACGCGCCCTATGTGGTGCACCGCTTTGCCGCCGCGCTGCCCGACCTGCCGTACAAGGAATACTTCATCATAAAATCGTCGGGAGAGCCGCTTGCGATAAACAATATATCTTCGGGCAGTCTTGTCGCAAAGCTGGAAAAAAAGGGTTATTTCCTGACCAACGAATATCACTACGTCATGCCCTACAACATGATTTTCCGACATCCCGACGGCATGGCGGCAAGGATGTGGGACTCTGCCAAACGGCTGTGCGCGGCAGACGCAAAGGAAATCCTTGACGGCAAAAAAAGTTTTCTAAAATCCTTTCCCTTCGGCAGAACAGTCTCGGCGCTGTTTCGCATAGAGCATCCCGCCATGAAAATAAACGGACTCCGTTTCAAAGCAGGCGACAAATGCACGGGCTGCGGAAAATGCGCGGCAAACTGTCCCGTCGGCAATATCAGCATGTCGGAGGGCAAGCCTAAATTCGGCGGAAAATGCGTCATGTGCGCCCGCTGCTCCTTCTATTGCCCCGCCGACGCAATCAGCATAGGTCTGCTAAACGGCTGGAAGGTCAACGGAGCTTACGATTTTGACGGCAAACAAAAGGACGTCAGCGGCAAAATGCCCGAATTTTTGAAGATTGCCTATGAAAAATATTTTCAAAAGGCAGAGGAAAAAATTGCTCTTTTAAACGCGTCGCAGCCAGCAAAATTTTCCTTTGACGTTCAGGAAGAAGATTCCTCCGCCGACATGACCGTCAAAAACAATCACTGACAAGACGTACGTCGTTTCCGTCGGTTTTGAACAGCACCCGAAAATTTTGATTAAAGACGTATTTCAAGAGCTTACCGCGCCTGCACGCAAAAATACAAATCAAAACTCATTTAAGAGCCGACAGGAGTAAATATGGCAAAATACAACGAAAAATATTTCGGAAAAAATTCCGAAGTCTGCGCCGTAGAAAATATGCTTTCGGCAGGCGAACAAATTATCTTGCGCGAAAAGCCCAAACGCAACGCATATATATTGGCGCAGGTTTTAAAAATGATGCCTTTCGCCCTTTTGTGGATTGTTTTCGACGGCGCTTTCATAGGACTGATGATTGGCTTTGAGCTTTTCAAAAGTATGCCTGCGCCGCTCATTGTGTTCTTGATTGTTTTTTTCGCGTTTCATCTGTTGCCCGTCTGGATTTGGATTTCAAATATCGTCACCGCGGGACGCAGACAAAAAAACATAGAGTATATTTTTACCGACCGTCGGATAATCATTAAAAGCGGTTTAATCGGTATAGACGTCAACAACATCTTTTACGCCGACATACAAAGCGTAAACCTGAAAGTCGGACTTGTCGACAAGCTGCTGCACGTCGGAGACATCTATATTTCAGGTTCCGCGCAGGCACAGGTGCTTTGGGATATAGAAAACCCTTACGAGGTCACTTCAAGGCTGCAAAAAATCGTCAACGACATAAAAACCGACATTTATTTCCCCAACGCACTGCGTCCCGACACAAACAGCGGCTTTGATACGCAATACAAGCCCGACAAATAAAATTGTCCGTATACCCTATCTTTCTTTAATTAGCGCAAAAAAAACGAACAAACCATTTGAATAAAATTTAAAATAAAACGTGACCTGACGTTGGCAGGTCACGTTTTATTACCCGAGATTGTTCGCGAGGTTTATCATTGCTGCCCGAAAAGGATACAATAACATCAAAAAAAACCCAAAAAATCGCGAATAGCTTTTGATAAAAGAAAAACAGATTAAAAGCAAATAAGACAGCTTTCGCTGTCTTATTTGCAAAATCCGTCGTGTTTCGGCGTGGAGCTACTGGCCGGATTCGAACCGGCGACCTGCTGATTACGAATCAGCTGCTCTACCGACTGAGCCACAGTAGCGTTTACGAGACGTTTGCACGACGCTTATATATTCTATCAAATTTTGATTGGGTTGAAAAGGATTTTGACGCACTTTCTGAAATTTTTTTTGTTTCCTGTCAATTCACCGTTTCATATCGGCAAGCTGCCGCTGTTTGTCTCTTTCCGCATCCTTTTCGGCAATAGCCTTTTTCTTGTCGTAAAGCTGCTTGCCCTTTACAAGACCTATTTCCACCTTTACAAGCGAACCGTTAAGGTACATTTTAAGGGGCACAAGCGAAAAGCCCTTTTCCTTAACCTTGCCTAACAGCCGCATAATTTCCTGCCTGTGCATAAGCAGCCTTCTGTCGCGGCGGCTGTCCACATTGGAAAAGCTGCCCTTGTCGTAATTTTTTATATATGCGGAAACAAGCACAAGCTGCCCGCCGCGTATAACGGCATAGCTGTCCTTTAAGTTTACTTCTCCAGCTCTCACAGACTTGACCTCGCAGCCTACAAGGTTGATTCCCGCTTCAAAGCTGTCGATGACGAAATAGTCGTGAAAAGCCTTTTTGTTAGTTGCAACGATTTTCATTTAAGAACTTTCCTTTTTCAATAAAAAAACGGCAGAAACCAAGCTCTGCCGTCAGGTACGTTGTCAAACCAGCAATTCCACAACAAACCAAGCTATACTCAAAACGGCTATCACTATGCCGCAAATCATGGTCCACAGCTTGAGTCTGCTTTCCTTTCTCTTGGACTTGTTTTTGCCGTAAAAGCTGTCCTGCGTTTCGGTCTGACCGCTGATTGCTCCAAGACCGTCCTCCTCGCCGTGCTGACGCATGACGAAAACTATTATACAGACGGCGCAGATAAGCATCAACGCCATCAATGTTATTCTGATGCCCAAAATAAGTCCGGCAGAAGCCGCCAACAAGGTTGAAATCATCTTGACCTCCAATACAATGCTTTGGCAGTATAGCACAAAGCCAAAAATTTTGCAAGTATTTTTCCGCAATAATTGAATATGCGGCTTACTTTTCAAGCAGAGTTCTGCCGCTCATCTGTTCGGGCTTTTCTATGCCCGCCACTTCAAGCAGCGTCGGCGCTATGTCGCACAGACTTCCGTCCCTTCTCAAATGTCTGTCCTTGTAGGCAACTCCGACAAGCACGAAGGGCACCCGATTGGTCGTGTGCGCCGTATGCGGCTTGCCTTCCGCGTCCCTCATCATTTCGGCATTGCCGTGGTCGGCTGTCACCAGCAGCACCCCTCCGCGCGCGAGAATATACTCGGTAAGTTTGCGAAGACACTCGTCCACAACCCTGACAGCTTTCTCCGCCGCCTCGATATTGCCCGTGTGCCCCACCATATCGCAGTTCGCGAAGTTCAATATCATCACGTCGTAATCGTTTTTTTCAAGCTCGTTTAAGGCTCTGTCGCAAACGACAAACGCGCTCATCTCGGGCTGCAAATCGTAGGTTGCCACTTTGGGAGAGTCGATAAGCACTCTTTTTTCTCCCTCGTCGGGCTCCTCCACTCCTCCGTTGAAGAAAAACGTCACGTGGGCGTATTTTTCCGTTTCGGCAATGCGCAGTTGTTTTCTGCCGTTTTGAGCAAGCACCTGCCCCAAAGTCTGCGGCAGCTCGAGAGGATTGAAAGCGACGCGGACGTTTTTGAACGCTTCGTCGTAGCGCGTCATTGTCACCCAGGTCACTTTTCTCGCTTTTCCTTTGAGAGAAAAGGCGTTGAAGCCCTCTTCGGTAAAAGCTCTCGTCAATTCTCTCGGTCTGTCCGAGCGATAATTGAAGAATATAACCACGTCGCCGTCCTCGATTGCGGCAACGGGCTTGTCGTTTTCGGTTATTACCGTCGGAAGCACAAATTCATCGCAAACGCCTTTGCCGTAACTGGCTTCAAGCGCCGCCTCCGCATCGGTTGCGCGTTCCCCCTTGGACAAAACAAGCATATCGTAGGCTTTTTCAATCCTTTCCCAACGGTTGTCCCTGTCCATTGCGTAAAAACGTCCGCACACGGTAGCTATTTTCCCGATGCCGATTTCTTTCATTTTGCGCTTCAAAGCACGGACAAATCCCAATCCGCTGTCGGGAGGCGTGTCCCTGCCGTCCATATAGCAATGGAGATACACCTGCGGCACGCCTTTGCGCTTCGCAAGCTCCAACAGCGCGTAAATATGCGACATGTAGCTGTGCACGCCGCCGTCGCTCACAAGTCCCATTATATGCAGCCTGCTCCCTGTCGATTTTGCCTTTTCGCAGGCGCTTACCAGCTCCGAATTTTCAAAAAAGCTTCCGTCGTTTATGGAATTGTTTATTCTCGGTAAATCCTGAAAAACAACCCTGCCCGCGCCGATATTGAGATGTCCGACCTCGCTGTTTCCCATTTGTCCGCGCGGCAGCCCGACGTCGGCGCCGCTCGCCGACAGCGTGCAGAAAGGATATTGCTTGGTCAGAAAGTCGAAAAACGGAGCGTTGCCGGCAATCGCGTTTCCTTCCGTTTTTTCCGACATGCCGAAACCGTCGAGTATAACTAATGCTATCGTTTTTTTCCGTGTCATATTTTTCTTTCCGTATTGTCGTAAGCTTTGATAATCGAAATGAATTTTTCGGCGTCAAGACTTGCTCCGCCGATCAGACCGCCGTCCACACCCTTCATGGACAACAGCGAGAAGGCGTTTTTTTCATTCATGCTTCCGCCGTAAAGTATATATGTGCTTTCCGCCGTCGCGGCATCGAAAATTCCGCCCAGCACACCGCGCAGGCAGGCTATCGCGTCGCGCGCCTGCTCGGCGGACGCTGTTTTTCCCGTGCCGATTGCCCAGACAGGCTCGTATGCAACGGAAACTGCGCCCATCATATCCGCGTCTACATATTTCAAACCTTCACGCAGCTGCTTTTCCAACACTTTTTCGGTCAGTCCGTTCTCCCGCTGTTCGAGAGTTTCTCCGACGCACATAACAACCTTCAAGCCCTCTTTAAGCGCGGCGGCGGTTCTTTTTGCCACCGTTTCGTCCGTTTCTCCGAAAAGAGCGCGGCGCTCGCTGTGCCCCGTCAGCACATACTCTGCGCCCGCCTCGCGCAGCATCTGCGCCGAAATTTCTCCCGTAAACGCGCCGCTGTTTTCCCAATGAACATTTTGCGCGCCTACCGCCGCAAAGGAATTTTCGCACAGCCTTGCGCAAAGGGAAAGGTCGGTGTAAGGCACGAAAATAATTACCCTGTTGCCGCAGTCCGAACCGTTTTTGAGCAGCTCGCGGCAAAAAACCTCCGCCTGCTCCGCAGTTTTGTTCATTTTCCAGTTGCCGGCAATAATCTTGTTTTTCATATTCAATCCTTTTTGTCGTCGAGGCAGGCTACTCCGGGCAAGGTCTTGCCCTCCAAAAATTCCAGGCTTGCGCCGCCGCCCGTGCTCACGTGCGTAATTCTGTCTTTGAGTCCCGACAAGGAAACGGCAGACACGCTGTCCCCGCCGCCCACTATGCTTGTTGCGCCGCTTTCCGCAACTGCGCGCGCAACGGCAAACGTCCCCGCAGCATAGTCGGGATTTTCAAAAACGCCCATAGGACCGTTCCAAACCACGGTTTTTGAGCCGGACAAAGCCTTTGAAAACAATTCCGCTGTTTTCGGACCTATGTCCACTCCCATCATATCGTCGGGTATGTCGCTGCTGACGAAATGCTCGCCCTTGTCCGTGGAATAAGCTACCACATGGTCGACAGGCAGAAGAAGCTTCACTCCCTTTTGCCGCGCTTTTTCCGACAGCTTTGCCGCAAGAGGCACCTGACCGTCCTCGCAGAGCGATTTGCCCGTATTTACCCCCTCGGATTTCAAAAAGGTGTAAGCCATGCCTCCTCCTACAAGCAACGCGTCCACCTTGTCAATAAGATTTTCAATCACGCCTATTTTGTCCGAAACTTTGGCTCCGCCGAGTATGGCGACAAAGGGGTGTTCGGGATTTTCGAGCGCTCTGCCGAGAAATTCAAGCTCCTTTTCCATGAGAAAACCGCTGACCGAATCCTTGACAAATGCCGCGACTCCCGCAGTCGAGGCATGGGCGCGGTGCGCCGTGCCGAAAGCGTCGTTTACGTATACGTCCGCAAAAGAAGCAAGACGCTTGCAAAATCCGGTTTCGTTGGCTTCCTCCTCTTTTTTAAAACGCAGGTTTTCCATGAGCAGCACGTCGCCGTCCTTCATCTCCGCAACTTTCCGCTCGGTGTCCTCTCCCGCGACGTCAGTCGCAAAAACCACCTTTCGTCCGAGAAGCTCTTGCAGTCTCACGGCAACCGGCGCAAGCGAAAATTCTTTCCTGAACTCACCCTTAGGGCGTCCGAGATGCGAACAGAGTATGACCTTAGCTCCGTTTTTCGACAGATATTCGATTGTGGGCAGGGCGGCGGTGATTCTTGTGTCGTCGCTCACCTTTCCGTTTTTGTCCAAAGGTACGTTGAAATCCACACGCACGAGACATCTTTTGCCTTTTAACGCTATGTCGGTTATGCTTTTTTTCATTTTTTCACTCCTTGACGCTTTGCGCTATATATACGAGATGGTCGGCTACTCTCTCTATGTTGCCGATAAGATTTACGTACAGACTGCTGCTTTCAGACTTGCAGTTTCCGCCTTTTAGTCTGTCCAAGTGGTTTTGTTGAAGTTGAAGCTTGAATTTGTCCGTCTTTGACTCGGTATCCTCGATTTTCGCCAAAAGACGCGTCGTGCGGTTGGCAAAGGTATAATCCACGTCCTTGAAAAGCTCGTCCACAAGCGAATACATTTCCTTAATTTCGTTCAGTCCCTCCGAGGAAAAGTAAAGCTCGTTTGCAACCGCCACCCTCAGATAGCGCATGATATTGTTGGAAAAATCCGCCACACGCATAATGTCGCCAAGCACCTTGTAAAGCGAAGACACCGTCAGCTCGTCGTTGTGCGACATATCCTCCTCGGACAGCCTTATCAGATAATCGGTGACTTTCCCCGAAAGAAAATTGATTTCTCTCAAATCCTTTCTTACGGGCTCCTCGTCCTCCGTTCTGTTTATAAAGTTATCCATAGCCTTGTCGAGAGCGCGCTGCGCCACTTCAAGCATATAGCTCATTTCCTTTATCAGCTGCGCAAGAGCTATTGCAGGCGTTTGGAGTATGCGCTCGTCTATGTATTTTACCGAAAATTCATCAGGACTCTTCTTTTCGCGTATGACAAACTGAGAAAGCTTGACAAGCGACCTCGAAAAAGGTATAAGCAACGCCGTAGTAAAGACGTTGAACAAGGTATGGAACATTGCGATCTGCTGCTGCGGATTGGGTATCCAGCTGTCTATGACGACCGCTTTGAAATCAGCCCAGCAAAGACAAATGACGATGAACACCGCCGAGCCGATAAAATTGAACATAAAGTGTATAAACGCCGCGCGCTTGGCGTTGGCGTTGGTTCCTATGGAAGAAAGTATGGAGGTCATGCACGTACCGACGTTTGTGCCCATGATTACGAACAAAATGCCGTTGCCGCTGCCTCCGACAAGTATCCCGTTGCCCACCATGCCGATAAGTATTGCGGTCACCGCCGCCGAGCTTTGGATTACCGCGGTGAGAGCCACGCCGATTAAGGCAAGAAGAATGGGATTGGTCAACCTTTCGAGCAAATCGACGATGACCGGCTCCTTTGCAAGCTCCGACATGGAGTCGGACATAAGCGCAAGCCCCACAAAGGTTATGCCGAGTCCCGCCAGCATAAAGCCCACGTTTTTTGCCGTGTCGCTCTTGGCGAACATCTGCACCATGACTCCCACAAAGGCAAACAACGTGAAAATCGCCGTAACGGAAAAGGATTGAAGCGCAAGGATTTGCGCCGTGACTGTCGTGCCTATATTGGCGCCCATGATTATGGACGTCGCCTGAAAAAGCGTCATCACTCCCGCGTTGACAAATCCGACCACCATAACGGTGGTTGCCGAGGAGCTTTGCACAAGTGCGGTGACGGCGCAGCCCACGCCCACGCCCGCAAACCGATTGTCGCTCATCTTGGAAAAAAGCTTGCGCAAGCCCTTGTCCGCCGCCCTTTCCATACCTCCGGACATCATTTTCATGCCCACGAGCAAAGTTCCGATACCGGCGAGAAAGCCTATCGCAACCTCAACGTACTCCCAAACGCCCATTTATCCTCCGTGCGTCAATCGATTTTTCGGAAAGCGCGCAAACAGCCCCGAAACAAGTCAACCGAAAAAACATGAATATTTTTCACCTGTAATATAATAGCTTTTTTCACGCTTTCTGTCAATCGAAAACAACGCGATGGCGGCAAGGCGCAAAAACAAATTTCGTATTCAGCAGGACGCGTCAAAAGAGAGAAACTCGTCAACAAGCCGCAGCGTTTCCTCCGCCGTGCACGCGCTTTGAAGCAAAGGCATTGCCTTGCGCGAGCCTTTTATGCCTTTGAGATAACAACAGATATGTTTCTTCATTTCGTTTACGCACAGCCTTTCGGGCATAAACGAAAGCAAAATTTCAAAATGCTTTTTTATCGCGGACATGAGGTCAAAGGAAAAATCGTTGCCTGAAATTTCGGCAAACACATAGGGCTTGCCCATCGCGCCGCGCCCTACCGAAACACCGAAGCAGCCCGTCATTTCTTTGACGTTTAGATAATCCTCGCGCGACGCAATGTCTCCGTTGGCGAATACGGGTATTTTAACCGCCGACACGACGTCTTTGATTACGCTCCAATCGGCGCGTCCCGAAAACATCTCGTTAGAAGTTCTGCCGTGCACGGTTATCGCGTCCGCGCCCGCTCCCTCGCACATTTTCGCAAACTCGACCGCCGTGTTTTCGTTGCCGAAGCCCTTGCGGAATTTGACGGTAACAAGCTTGTCCGTGCTTTTTTTTACCGCAAGTATGATTTTCTCGGCGCGCTTTACGTCCGCCATGAGCGCGCAGCCCTCGCCGTTGCCTACAATCTTTTTCTGCGGACAGCCCATGTTTATGTCGATGATTTCAAATCTGTCGAAGCATTTTTTTTCCAACGCCGCGACAAACGCGTCAGGCTCCCCTCCGAAAAGCTGAGCGGCTACGACGCCCTTTTCGGCAACGTACAGCAGGTCGCGCGAGACATGGTTGTTCATCGCAAGTCCCTTTGCCGAAACCATTTCGGTAACGGTAAGCCCGCAGCCGAAGTCCTTTGCCAGCGTCCTGAATCCTGCGTCCGTGTACCCCGCAAGCGGACTTAAAACCATGTCGTTGGGCAGTATTTTTGCAATCCCTTTTTCAGTCATTTTCCGTGCGCGTCCTTACCTCTGCCTGCACGGCTTTTTCGACAAATTTTTCGGTAAATTTGTTAAGCGCGGCTTCCGGCTCTATATCCGCAAGACGCAGCAGGTTTACCAAATTGAAAAGCGTTTCTCCCGCAAGGTTTTCGGCGTCCTTGCCCTCAAAACAGACGTCCGCGGTTTCCCGCAGCTTTTTTAAGGCTTCTTCAAACGCCGAATTTCGTTCGGAACTTATCAGCCCGCCCTTAGCGGCGCGTTTGACGACCTTGTAAGCGCGCAGCAAAGACGGCATACCCTTGGGCACCTCTTTGAGGTTTTGCGCCACAGAGGTTATGCTTTTTTCGCGCAGCTTGTTTTTCTCCCAATTTTTAAGCGCTTCCTCGCTGCTTCGAGCCTTGTCCTCGCCGAAAATGTGCGTATGTCTTGTTATCAGCTTTTTGCACAGCGCGTCATATACGTCTGAAAAATCGAATTCGCCTTCTTCCTTTGCAATCGTCATGTGAAACACTGCCTGCAAAAGAACGTCCCCCGTTTCTTCTATGATTTTGTCCTTGTCGCCTTGGTCTATGGCGTCTACAAGCTCGTAGGCCTCCTCTATCAGGTTGGAGCGTATGCTTTCGTGAGTTTGCGCCTTGTCCCACGGACAGCCGTTTTCACCGCGCAACGCGGACAAAATTTCAATCACGTCGTTGTAGGAAAAGCTCTTTTTTTCAAGAAAAACGGGCTGCTTTATGTAAATCCAACGCGTCGCTTCGGCGGCTTGCCCGACGGAAATTTTCCGCCCACCGTCGTCGAATACGATTGCGGCTTTGCCGAACAGCTTGTCCGCGACTTCCGCCAGCCTGTCGTCAAAGGGCGGCGTGATTTTCAGGTCGAAGCCTGAATATCTGTAGGGACTTTCGCAAAAGTCCGCGCAAGGAACCGTTAAAAAAACTGCATTTTCTTCAATTTTCATTTGTTCTCCCGGTAAGCCGCGCCTTTATCCTGCCGTAAACCTTGTTCACGCTTCCGAAAACTTTAAGCAGCACAATCATCGCGGCGTATACTGTGCCGCCCGCAAGAATGGCTGTCACCGTGCCCAAAGTCGTGTTGACAAAGTCCGACGCGAAAACCGAAAACAGCAGCAGCGTCACCGTCATCGCAAGCGTACACGCAAGTGGCTTGAAAAATGTCTGCATCACGTCGATTTTGACGTTTTGTCTGCGCGTGATAAATCTCAGTCCCAGAGCGGCACTTAAAAGATAACATATTGTCGTGGAAATTGCAAACGCATAAATGTTAATTTGTTCTAAGGGCATCAAAATTAAATTCAGCGCGATTTTGACGATACAGGAAATTCCGAGAAACATGAGAGGATAATAGATTTTTCCCGTTCCCTGCATTATCGACGTGCACGTGCCTGACAGCGCCAAAAACAATATGCTCACCGAAGAAAGAGCCAGCAGACTGCCGGCAAGACTCAAATCGGCTTCGGGAAGGGCGGAATAAAGCAGCCGCACAATCTGCCTGCTCAGACAGGCGAAACCCAGCACGCACGGAAGGGCGATTACGTTTGTAAGTTTAAGAGCCGAATTTATGTTTGCGTCCATAAGCGGTTTGTTTCCCGACACGTGCGCTCTGCTGATTGCGGGCAGGACCGCCGCCGCGACTCCTCCGACAAGCACCACGGGCAGACCAAGGAGAGAGTGAACGGGACCGCTCCATATTCCGTAAAGAGTGGTCGCGTCGCCCGCTTTGACGAGATTAAGCACCAGCGCGCTGTCGATAAGCTGAGAAACGGGCATTATAAGTCCGCCGAGAGTCAGAGGAAGGGCAATGGACGTCAACTCCTTCATCAAGGGCTTGTAATCCGCGGGCTGTTCCGCAGTTTTTTTCAGAGGAAGCGCCTTTTTTTCTTTCCTCGCGTCGAAAAAATAAATAACGGCGAAAACAGCCAGAGCTACTCCCTCCGACAAGGTTACGGCAAAAACAGCGCCTCCCACCGCCTTTTCTATGTCGGGCATGAAAAGATACGCGAGATAAAGCCCCGCAGCCAGCTTTATTACCTGTTCGCAAATCTGCGACAGCGCGGTGGGCGCCATGTTCATTTTGCCCTGAAAATATCCCTTGAACGCGCTTACAAGACACACAAGCAATACGGAAGGACTTATCAGCCTGTAAAGAACTCCTAGATTGGCGTTGCCCTGAATTTTGGCAATCAGGTCTCCTCCCAACAAAAGTATAAGAGAGTTGAGCACCCCGAGTATGAAAAGAATAATCAGCGCGCTCGTAAAAACGCGCTTTGCTTCAATTGTTTTTTCCTGCTCCATGCGGGCGGCGACCATTTTGCTTACCGCCATGGAAAAACCGACTCCGCTTAAAGTCAGCACCAAAGAATACATCGGAAATACAAGCTGATAAAGCCCCATTCCGTAGCTGCCCAGCATATTGGTAAGCGGTATGCGGTACACCGCGCCCAGAATTTTGGCGATAAAACCGCCTGCGGAAAGCACCACCGCACCCAGCAGAAAACTGTTTCTTCTTGTCCCCTTTTTCATAAGATTAGTATATGTAGTTTTTTGCGGTATTTGCACGAAAAAAACGCGGATTGACAAAAATCAAAAAACCTCTTCCCCGACGGGGAAGAGGTTTTGTCAATATATTGAGAGAGCTCGTCTTTAGTTGTCAAAAAATTCTCCCGCAATATATGTACCGACTTTAAGTATTGACTATTTTAAAACAAATAAAACCCTTCGGGAAACCTACGCGGGCGCGAAAGCGCCCGCGTCATAAAGCGCTAACCGAGATAAGTGGAAAACAAAGCAGCCGCGAATTTACTCAACTCTCCCGAAAGAGAGAAATTCCGCGTTGTGACAAGATGTCCGTAAAGCTCGCCGTCCGCCGAAATGGGCGTTACGACAAACTCGGCGGCGTTGTCTCCCGTGCCTGCAACGACGGTGCCGCCCGAATAACGGTGCTTGTCGATGTGGTGTTTAACCGCTTCGGGAATCTCGTCCAAATCCCTGCTGCCTTTGCCGCATTTTGCAACGATTTCGTCGTCGCTGACGACGTAAACCATAGCTCCGTCCGTTTGCCTTGAAAGCGTGTCCGCAATCAGCGCGGCAAACTCTCTGCCTCTGTCCAAAGGAGAAAGCTTTTTCATGACAATACTGTCCTCGTTGGCAGTGATTTCCATCAGACTACCCTCTTTGAGGTTCATCGTATTTCTAAGCTCCTTGGGCACGACGATGCGACCAAGCTCGTCGATTTTGCGTGTGATTCCAAGCGACATAAACACCTCTTGTTTTCCTGAATCTCTGTCAGCAAAATTAGTGTTTGACTGTTTGAGAATTTTATGCGTATGTCAAAAAATTTTTAAAAAGAAAGGAGCCGTCAAGCGACTCCTTGTTTTTCAAAGCTGCCATTTCAGCTCCACGCCAAGCTGTTTTAGCAAATTTTTGATATTTTTGTTTTCAACCGAAATTTTGTTTTGGTCAAAATAGCTGTCGTAACGCGACTGCATTATATCGTTGTAAACCGTAGCCTTGACCGCGTCGTAATAGGTTTTGAAAAATCTGTACGCGGCAGTACCCTGCGTGTATCTGTCGTTTGCAAAGTCGAAGGTTTCCGCCTTGACGTAATCGGTGAAATAGACGATGTGCACGCCGTAATCGGTCACCGCGATTTTGTAGCTCCCCTGACTTTCGGCTATCGCCGCGCGCGAGGCGGCGGAAAACTCGGCTACCCAGCTGTCCTGCGTGCCTGCCGCGTCGGGCTCCTTGACCTTTACCACATAATCATAGGTAGCACCCTGCGCGCCGGGGTCCTCGTTGTAACGGTCTATCAGCGCCGCAAAATCCTGCGGCTTGCTCACGGCTTCGAGAGCCGTTTTGAGCACGCTGTCTGCAAAAGTAACCTCTCCTTCCGATATGGTAAAGATGTTTTCGAGCTTGGCGTACTCTCCGTCCTCGTCCTTTTCGCTCTTAAAATCCGTAGCTTTGATTTGAGTCGCAAGCTCGTCCCGCTTTGCAAGATAAGTTTCGCTGTTTTTTCCGTATACGTTTCCGTAATGTTCCAGCACGGCTTTCTGCTCGTCGCTGAAAGATATGAGCAGATTTTTGACGAAAGCATACTCGTTTTCGTACTGCGCGGGCACGGTATAGATAAAGCTCGTGTCCGAAAGAGAGGTCACAAAGGTTTCGAACTTGGTGGGATGGAGTCTGAAATCCTCCTCCTGCGCGGCTTTAAGGTTTTCGTATTTTTCCACAAGTTTGGAAAGAATAAGCTGCTGACCTTCCCCCTCGGTTTCAATACCCTCGTAGTACACCATGGTGTACTCCTGCGCAAGACGGTTGAAAACGGTGCTCTTTATCTGATAGTCGATAAATTGCGCCAAAGACCAACCGTAATAATTTTGTTCCACGGAACGCGTAAGCGAATTGAAAGCCGCTTTCTGCGCCGTCATGTATTCCTTTGCGGTAAACGCGACCTTTTCGTCGTCGGAAGCGTCCTCGTTGCGCGCTATTCTGTCGTTTACTTTTGCCAAAGCGTCAAGCAAAAGAGGGTCGTTTTCGTCTTCGAATTTGTAGCCGTTGAGTATGCTGTCCACAGTCAGCTCGTCGTCCGCTCTGTATTTTGCCAAATCCTCGTCAAGCCCCTCGATGTCGTCGTCATAGTCGTTGAGGGTAAGCCCGCCCAAGGGCAGATTCAGCTCGTCCTCGGGGATTACGTTTTCCTTGCGCTCCTCTTCCTCCTCAGCGGCGTTCAGCTCGTATTTGTTGTTAAGCTCCGTTTCCACAAGCGAATCCAGCGACTGATAAAGCGAGTTTTTGACGGTTTTCATGATGAACTCCATGTCGTTCTCGTTTTTCAGAAATTCCGAATCGGGATAATCGGAAGCGGCGGAATGCGTCTGCGTGACCTTGGGCCACGGCAAATCCTCTTTAAGCATGTCCACCAGCACGTAGTTCATGATAAACTGCGGCATGAGCGCGTCCCAAACAGACTGAGCGTCGTAGCCCTGATTGAGATAGCTTGCCATATTCGTGTTTATAAAGTCCTCGAGGGCTCCGACGGTAACCGTCTGCTCCCCTACCTTAAAAGCGGTCTTTTCTCTGTAACGGTCGGCGTTTGTCTGAAACATGGAGCAGCCCGCGACAAAGGTGCAGACAAGCGCCAGCGCTAAAACGATGCAGAATAAGCGAGTAATTTTTTTAGTCATTTCATGTTCTCCGAAATTCTTTTTTACCCTTTGGCAAAGGTATATGTCCCCATATACCAAAACATTATACAGGACTTTTTCGTTTCTTGCAAGTGTATTAAAACAATTTCAGCTCAAAGCCAGCAAGAAATTTTCAAGACTGTGCAGATTTGCGGACGCGTTTTTGCCGTCGAAGCCGATTTGTACGGACAATTTTTTGCTTGCATCCAGCCTGCACGTGTTTTTGCGGCGCTCCATTTCGGCAAACAGCGCGGGGTTGTCAAGATACTTTTTGTCGGCAAAATCCAGCTCCGCGCCTTTTTTGTCCACCCTGACGCGTTCAAAGCCGGCTTTGGAGGCAAGTCTCTTGATTAACGCTATTTCCAGCAGATTTTTAACCTCCTGCGGCGGCTCTCCGTAAATTTCCCTCAGCTCGTCCGCAAGCCTGTCCGCCTCCTCCTTGCCCGTAAGCTCGGCAAGCCGCTGATAAAGCGTCATTCTGTTGTCCTTGTCGATATAGTCGTCGGGAACATACGCGTCCGCGTCCGCCTCGACCGTCGTGTTGAGCGTCTTTTGCACCGGTCTGCCCTCGATTTCGCCTACCGCCTCATTGAGCAGTTTTACGTACATATCGTAGCCCACCTTCTGCATATGCCCGTGCTGCTCTCTGCCGAGCACGTTTCCCGCGCCGCGTATTTCAAGGTCCTTCATGGCGATTTTGAAGCCGCTGCCAAGCTCGCTGTATTCGGCAATGCCGCACAGCCGCTTGTAAGCCGTCTCGGAAAGTATTTTGCCGTCCCTGTACAAAAAATAAGCGAAGGCGAGACGGCTTCCGCGCCCGACGCGGCCGCGCAGCTGATAGAGTTGGCTCAGCCCCAGCCTGTCCGCGTCGCAAACGACCAATGTATTGGCGTTGGGCATATCTATGCCGTTTTCAATAATCGTCGAGCATACCAGAACGTCGAAAAGCCCTCGGGAAAATTTGTAAATATTGTTTTCCAGCGCCACCTCGTTCATCTGACCGTGAGCGACGGCAATCTTGACCTCGGGCACTAGATTTTTGAGTCGCGCGGCGAACAAGTCTATCGTTTCCACCCTGTTGTAAACGAGAAAAACCTGCCCCTGTCTGTTGAATTCGCGCAGTATTATATCCCTTATCAGCGCGTCGGACTGCGCCGTGACGTAAGACTCCACCGCGACGCGCTCCTTGGGCGGCGTGGCAATCGTGCTTATGTCGCGCATGCCCGTCAGAGCCATATGCAGCGTGCGCGGAATAGGAGTTGCCGACATGGTAAGCACGTCCACGCCCGTTTTGATGACTTTAAGCTTTTCCTTGTCCTCCACCCCGAAGCGCTGCTCCTCGTCAAGCACCAAAAGTCCGAGATTTTTAAACCTGACGTCCTTGCTTAAAAGCCTGTGGGTGCCCACCGCTATGTCTATTTTCCCCTCCGACAGCTCTTTTATAATTTTTTTCTGCTCGGCGGCGGTTCTGAAACGATTGAGACACGCCACCTTTACGTCAAAATGCTCCATGCGCTGTTTGAGGGTGTTGTAGTGCTGCTCGGCAAGTATTGTCGTGGGTGCGAGAAAAGCCGCCTGAAATCCGTTTGAAACCACCTTGAAAGCGGCGCGCATGGCAACTTCCGTTTTGCCGAAGCCCACGTCGCCCACCAAAAGACGGTCCATAATGCGCGTGCTTTTCAAATCGGCGTCTATTTCCTCTATACATTTGAGTTGGTCGTCCGTTTCCGTGAAAGGGAACGCGGCGGCAAACTCCTCGTCCAGATATTCGTCTGTTTTGTATGCGAAGCCTCTCGAATTGCGGCGCGCCGCGTACAGCTTCAAAAGGTCGATTGCCATTTCTTTAAGATTGCTTTTGACTTTGGCTTTGACCTTTTCAAACTCCGCACCGCCGAGACGGCTCAAACGAGGCGCGCTTTCCCCTCCGCCGTACTTGCTCAGCATATCCGTATTTTCAACCGGCACGTAAACGGCTTCGCCGTCGCGGAAAAGCAGCTTGATAAAATCCTTGGTGCCGAAGCTGCCCGTGAGAGTGTGCACGCCGTCGCAAAGACCTATCCCGTGCACCTCGTGAACCGCGTAGTCGCCTTTTTCCAGCGAAAGAAAAACCTTGTCGCGTTTTTTGGCAAGTTTGCGGGCGTTTTGTCCGACGGGCTTGGAAAATACGTCGTCGCCGCCGACAAGGGCGATTTTGTTGGAGTGGCTTACAAAGCCTCTCGCAAGGCGCGCGGCTATAACCGTGTTTTCGCCAAGCTCGTCCGGCTCTTTTGAAGAAACGGTTACCTGACAGTCCGCCTCGCCCAACGCCTCGGCAAGCCTTTGCCCGCGCGCAAGGTCGTCGCAGAAAACGCCGACCTTGTAGCCGTTGAGTTTCCACCGCTTTATATCCTCTCCGAGCTGGCGTATGTTGAATTTGTAATTGAACAGCGGCGTGGATTTGAGAGAAACAGCCGCAGTCGGATTGAAAAACGTGTCGGAGCCCGCAATACTCATCAACGCAAGCTGTGAAAAAGACAAAAAATTGTCAAAAACTTTTTCGCGCGGCACAAGCTGCGCGGTATGCTCGGGCAGAATTTCGCCTACCGCCAAAAGATTGGCTATCCGCATAAAAAATTCGTCGTAGGTTCTGTTGAGCTTGTCCGAAAGCATTTTCGGCTCGTCCCAAACCATGACCGCGTTTTGGGGCAGAAATTCAGACAGGTCGGAGCAAGGGAAAAAAGGCATAAGCCATCCGTTGTCCGCAGTTCCGTTTTCAAGCGACGGCAGCATCTCGTCAAGCAGCGCGCCCTGCCTTGCGCGCGCGTCGGCGGACAGCTTCTGTTTCGCGGAGGAGTCGACAAGCGACTTTGCGACGGACTTCTGCTCCTCGCCCCTAGGCACGGAAAACAACGGATATAAAGAAACGCCGTCAAGCTCCTCGCCCGACCTGAACGTCTCTTTGTCGACAAGCTTTATGCTTTCGATTTCATCGTCGAAAAAATCAAGCCGCACGGGAGAATCGTAATCGGGCGTAAATATATCCGCAATATCTCCTCTTATCGAAAACTCTCCCGCTTTTTCCACCGCGGAAACGCGTCTGAAACCGTTTTCCGAAAGAAACCGCACAAGAAAAGAAACGGACACAGTATCTCCCTTTTTCAGCGTGCGACGTCCTCTCTCAAACGCATTCCTATCGGGATAGCGCGCCGCAAGAGCGTCGGCTGCAAGCACCGCGCCCCTCGCGCCCGACAGAATTTTGTCGAGAGCGGAGTTGATTTCCATACGCAGCCGCCCCGTTCCCTGCCTGAACAGAAGAGTGTCCTCGTTGTAAGGAATGTAAACGAAGCCGCCCCCCGTCAAATCGTTGAGACAACGCAAGGCTTCCTGCGCGGATACGAAATCGGGCGCGACATATACGGGAAAGCCGTCAAGACCTCCCGCGACAAAAAATTTTTCGTATTTGCAGACTCCGAAAGCCGCGGTGCGCTTTCCGCTCCGCAGACAGTCGAGGATTTCTTTATACGCGGGATACCGCGACAATTTATTCAGTCTGTTCAGCATCTGTTTGTGATACGGGAGTTTTCTTTTCCCTTTTGTTGAACGTCCGCATAACGGCGTCCGCATCCGCGCCCGACACAAACATTTTCAATGCCTGCGCGGCGTTTTCAAGCGCCGGTTCGAGAAGCGTCCTCTGCCCGTCGTTTATTTTGCCCAACACGTAATCTTTGAGTTCCATTCTGTCGTTCTGCGGACGTCCTATGCCTACGCGCACTCTGAATATATCTTCGGTGCGCATATTTTCGATAATGTTTTTCATTCCGTTGTGGCTGCCTCCGCTGCCGCTTTTTCTCAGTCTTATCGCGCCCAAAGGCATATCCGCGTCGTCGTAAACCACAACGCATTTTTCGCGCTCTATTTTATATTTTTTTACCAGCTCTTTCAAACTTTCTCCCGACAGGTTCATATACGTGATTGGTTTTGCAACAATCACCTTTTCGCCGCACAGGCGCGCGTGGGCGCATATCGCCCTGCACTCACCCTTGTCGAAGTTTGCGCCGAGCAATCGGGCAAGCCTGTCGGCGACGAGAAAGCCCACGTTGTGAAAGGTGTCGGCGTACTGCCTGTCGGGATTGCCCAAACCGACTACAAGATACATTTTGTTTTCCTCCCGATTTTTGAAAATAACCCAAAGCGACCCGCCGAGCCTTTGGCAAGGGGGTCTTTCAAACAGGTTTATTTTAACACATTTCCGAAATAAATTCAAAGGTTTAAAAGTAACAGCGTCAAAATTTTTGCCGATTGCCGTCGTTTGTGGTAAAATAACGGCATGAATGAAATTGTTTCGGAAGTTATGCGCCTGCACGGCATAAAACGCTACGCGCTTTTGCCGATTGAGGGCGGCGCGCTCATCATGTATTTCGCGCCTTATTCTCCTTACGATTATTCCGAGTTTCCCGACTGCCTCAAAATAGACAGCTATTATATTACGTCCAACAAAGTATATTTTGAAAATTTGCAGCTGCTTCAAAGCCTGAAAGCTAAGGGACTTGACGCCAAACGCTACCGCCGCACCGACATAAAACAACTTCTCGACAAATACAGGCTTGCCGATTACGGAATGAACGGTCTGTGCTTCGTGAAAGAATACGGCAGCTTTTTCTTTGTTGCGACGGCGTTCGTCGAAGGCGCCGAAACGGAGTTTTTTTCTTCGATTCCCACCGTTTCCCACCCCCTTTGCACCCGCTGCGGGCTGTGTGTCGCCGCCTGCCCGCAGGACGCGCTTGTTCCCGACGGCTTTATAAAAAACAAATGTTTAAGACAAATTCAGGAGGAATACGCCGACACTCCCGAAAACAATGCGGCATTGAAAAGGAACGGAAGACTGCTAGGCTGCAATATCTGTCAGCTTGTTTGTCCGCTCAACTCCCACATAAAGCCCGTCCCGCCGCCGCAGGAGCTTGTCGAGCTCTGCAACAAGGACAGCATACTCGAAACTGTGGAAAACGAACAGACGCTGCAACGCTTGATTCCTCTGATTGGCAAAAATTACGCAAGAAAAAGCTTTTTGCTGCCGCTTGCGCGCGCATTTTTCAAATAAACGCGTCTCCCACAAGAAAGCTTCCGCTTTTTTGCGGCTATCCCCTACTCTCCTTTCTCAATTTTAATTTTTTCGGTCAAACGCTTGCGAAACAAATCAATGTCGGGTATAATATAAAGGATTTTATAAATTTACGGAGACGTATCGAAGAGGTCATAACGAGCGCGACTCGAAATCGTGTTGTCGGGCAACCGGCACGTGGGTTCGAATCCCACCGTCTCCGCCAGCGTCGAAATTCGACGTTTTTCGCAAACAGCGGAGGGCAAAAGCCCTCCGCTGTTTGCGTTATAAAAAAATGTATTGGATAATCATAGAAAAAAGGTATTTGACAGGATATTTTACTCGGCTGTATAATTTAGCTGTAAAAATTGTCGGCTGTTTTTTCGGCAATGCAAGGAGAAAAATATGAAAGTATTGCTTTTCAACGGCAGCAACAGAGAACACGGCTGCACCTTCACCGCTCTTTCGGAAGCGGCGAGGATTTTGAACGAAGAAGGCATAGAAACGGAAATCCTGCAAATCGGAGCGGCGCCCGTTGCGGATTGCATCGGGTGCAGGGTTTGCGCCAAGACCAACCGCTGCGTGTTTCAAAACGACTGCGTAAACGATTGGATAGAAAAGGCAAAGACTGCGGACGGATTTATTTTCGGCACGCCCGTTTACTTTGCGCATCCGAGCGGGCGCATTCTGTCCGCGCTGGACAGAATGTTTTACGCGGCGCGCGGTTGCTTCGAGCACAAGCCCGCGGCGGTAGTCGCTTCCGCCCGCAGGGGAGGCACGACGGCGTCTTTCGACGTACTGAACAAATATCCGTCAATTTCGCAGATGCCGATAGTCTCCTCTACCTATTGGAACATAGTGCACGGAAGCCTGCCGGAAGAGACCAAAAAGGACGAAGAAGGCATGCAGACCATGAGAAATCTCGCAAGAAACATGGCTTGGCTCATCAAATGTATAGAAGCGGGCAGAAAAGTGGGCTTGGACGCTCCGCAGAACGAAAAAACCGCGAGAACCGATTTTATCAGATAAAAAACGTCAAAAGGAGTGAAAAATATGCTTGGAAACTTTACTTACTGCAATCCCACCAAACTGTATTTCGGGAAAAATGCTCTCGACGGACTGAACAAGGAGCTTCCGCGTTACGGCAAAAACATTATGCTCATATACGGCGGCGGCTCCATCAAGAAAAACGGAATTTACGACAAAGTGGTTGACATTCTCAAACACAACGGCAAGGAAATTTTCGAGGACGGCGGCGTTATGCCCAATCCCACGGCGGAAAAACTCAGGGACGGAGTAGAGAAGGCGCGCGCGGCAAAAGCCGACCTGCTGCTTGCGGTGGGCGGCGGCTCGGTGTGCGACTATGCCAAAGCGGTGTCCGTATCGGTTTTCTGCAACGAGGACGCTTGGGACAAATATTTCGACAGATTCGAGGACGTTGACAATCCCATAGTGCCTGTCGGATGCGTTTTGACCATGGCGGGCACGGGCAGCGAGATGAACGGCGGCTCGGTCATCACCAACCGCGAGAAAAAGCTGAAAATAGGTCACGTTTTCGGAGAAAATGTTTTTCCCAAATTCTCCGTGCTCAATCCGGAGTTTACCATGACGGTGCCCCGCTATCAGATGATTTCGGGCATTTACGACATCATGTCCCACATACTCGAACAGTATTTTTCGGGGACGGACGACAATACGTCGGACTATATCATGGAAGGTCTTTTGAAGTCGCTGATAAACAGCGCCGAAGCGGCGGTGAAAAACCCGTTGGACTATGAGGCGCGCAGCAACATTATGTGGACGGCGACCTGGGCGCTTAACACACTGGTGGCGAAAGGAAAATCAACCGACTGGGAGGTGCATATGCTCGGACAGGCAGTCGGCGCGCACACGGACGCGGCGCACGGCATGACGCTTTCGGCGGTCTCTCTGCCCTACTACCGCCATATTCTCCCTTACGGTCTCGAAAAATTCAGAAGATACGCCGTCAACGTCTGGAACGTCGACCCGCAGGGTAAGACGGACGAGCAGACGGCTCTCGAAGGCTTGGAAAAAATGGAGAGCTGGATGAAAAAAATCGGGCTTGTGATGAACATAACCGAGTTGGGCGCGTCTGAAAGCAGTATAAACGATATTGCGGACAGCGTGCTGATTATGGACGGTGGTTACAAAACTCTGGACAAAAACGAAATACGCAAAATACTCAAAAAGAGTCTTTGACGATTAAGACAGGCGCAAAAAAACAAGCCGCACGAAATATTCGTGCGGCTTTTTGTACAAGCAAAATTGAAAATCAGATACTGATTTTGATATTTTTCTTTTCAAAAATATAAGCCACGCCCATCATTGCCGCCAGAGTGAAAATAATGGAAACCGCGTACATAACCCAGCTTTTCGGCAAAAACGAACAAATAAGGTAAAGCACGTACCCGTACAGATAGAAGAAAAGCGGACTTCTCCCCCACGCTGTAAGAAACATAATCTTTTTGTCGCGGGAAACCAAATCGAAGAACGCGAAGCACACAAGACTTGTAAAAAGCGTAAGGAACAGATAAAAGGCAGAGTACATCAGACGGTTAAGCGTAAAGAAACGCGCCGCGAGGTCGGTCAGAATATCGCCGTCCCTTGTCAGGAAAAAGCCCAACGCAAAGAGCGCTGCGACAATCGCGCTTCCCCCGACCGCTATGTAAAACTCCTTTCTCTCGCCGGAAAAATAGGTTTCTCCGAAGTAGGTGCAGATAAGGAAAAATCCCGCCCAGCCGACAGAACCGATGAGACCGCCGAACTCCGTGCTCACGGTGTAAAGCATTGCCTTGTCGATGAAATGCAGACATTGAAACGCGATTATGAGCGCGACGCCCGCACCAAGCCGCCAATATTTTTTCAGACGGAAAAAAATCATGGAAATGAGTCCCGCAAAGCCGTATATGATAAGGACATTGAGATTGCCCCTGTATATTCCGTCGCCGCCGGTAAAAATTTCTATGAATTTGTAAATCAGAACATAAGCGCATCCGACGCCAATGAGCGCCAGATAACGCCGCATAAATTTCCCGTTTGCTTTCCCGCGTCCCTCTGCCGACACCGTTTTGTTGTAGCTTATCACCGCGGCAAACGCCATGGACAGCATGAAAATAGGCGCGCCGAAGTCCGCAAGATAAATTCCGTATTGCGGCATACTGTTGAAGGGGTTTATGTTTGCGTGTCCGAGCCATGCCAAAGGATTGGCAACAGGCATAAGCTTGGCGTACACGCTGTTTAACGCAAGCATGATAATAATAAATCCTCTCACGTTGTCCAGCGCGCGGCTGCGCCCGATTGCGGCAATTTTGTTTTCCTTGACTTCCGTCTGCGCTGCTAAGGGAACGTGAGTCCCGTCCGCGTTTTCGGCATCGTTTCCGACAGTCTCGACTTGCTTTTCTTCCATAAATTTTCTCCTTTACAATTTTATAACTATATTTCTGCGTTCAAGCTCTCCTGCAATAAAGCAATAAAACGTAAAAATTATGCAGGAAAGTAATATGCAGCCGGCAAGCGTCAACGGCGCTTTGATTAGTTGTCTTGACAAGAAAGTGCTCCCGTAGGTGAGTACAAAAAAGAACAACAAACTTTTTCCCACCGAGTTGACGTAAGGTATGTTCTTTTTCACAAAGGAATTGACTACCGCAAAGCCGTAGAACAGCAGCGAAATCACAAACAAAGACATCAGAACATACGACACGTTGTACTCTCTGAAAACGGGAGGCAAAACAAAGCGCGCAACAGTAGCGGCGACTCCGAGGCAAACCACTCCCGCGCCGTAAAGCATAAGCTCCTTTTTCAGCAAATCGGACAGCACGGAAGCAAGCAGCGTCAGCCCCAGATAACCGAAGCAGGCGGCAATGCCTCCCTCGTTTCCTCCCAAAAGGGCAAACAGCTCGCTACGGAAAAGCTGATACCACGCAAGCAGGACGCAGGCGGAGGAAAGACGAAACCAAGTTCCTTTTCTCAAAAAGGGATACATCAAAACGCCGACAAACCCCACGCTCGACAGCGCGTTCCAGTCGTATGAGGAGCCTGACAAGGCGTTGCCCGCAAATTGCGCAGCGGCGGCAATGCCCACGACCGCCAAGTTGCGATAGAGATAGTGCCTGCGCGCGGCTTTGATTCCGCCCCTCTTTACTCTGTTTTCAAAAGCGCAGACGGCAGCCATGCCTATGACGAAAAAGAAAAGCGCGGGACCGAAATCGCTTATGCTTATTGACAAGAAGGGCAAAGCTTGTCCGCCGATTTTGCTGTGCGCAAACCATTCGGGCGTGGCAAACGTCTTGGGCAGCGTCATGACCTGGACAAAAATATAAAAGAACAGCATGAAACCTTTGAAGTCGTCCAGCACCGCTATTCTTTCGTGAGTTTTCAACATTTGTTAAATTATATCAAAGCGCCTGTATTTTTGCAAGTGCAACAAGCCTTGATTTTCAAGACTGAAAACACAGTTTTTCTCCCGTGTCTTTCTTTGTCGAACCGTGTTGCCGTTTGAGTTTCAATTGTTTTCGTCTTTGTTGAAAAAGAGTTTGTAGATTTCGTTCTTGCTCGTGCCCCTGTCTTTTGCAGTCTGTTTGATTGCTTCCATTTTGCTCATGCCCTTGTCCGCATAGAACGAAACGTGCTCCTCCACGCTTAAACCGTTGAGCGCGTTTTCCTCATTTGCGCCGTCCGTCACCAACACGTATTCGCCGCGAGGCTCCTCGACGCGCGCTTCGGACAGATTGAAAAAAGTCACTTTTTCGTGAATTTTGCTTATTTCTTTTATTACCGCAACTCTCCTGTCTCCCAACCTTTCGTACAGATAACCGAGATTTTCGTTGACGTCGTGAGGCGCCGCGTAAAAAATCATTGCGGACAAGGACGCGACTCTTTGCATAAGTCTTTCTCTGTCAACTTTTTTTTCGGGCAGAAAACCGACAAAGGTAAAAGGCGCGGCAAAGCCGCTCAAAACAAAAGCGTTGAGAAACGCGCTTGCTCCGCTGACGACGGTATACTCCAAGCCGTCTTTTATCAGAGCGTTTACCAAAACGCGTCCCGGGTCGGAAACGCACGGCATACCCGCGTCGGAAACAATCGCAATGTTCTTTCCTTCGCGCGCCGCTTGCAAAATTTCTTTTAAGCGCTGCTCCTCGTTGAATTTGTGGTAGCTCCTTGTCGGAGCCGACGAGCCTATATGCTTCAACAAAAGGGCGCTGCGGCGCGTGTCCTCGCAATAAATCACGTCCGCAGACTTCAAAACCTCCGTCGCTCGGGACGTTATTTCCCCGAGATTTCCGATAGGCGTCGCTACGAAATAAACCAAAAAAATTTCCTCCTTACTGTTCGTCCATTGCGTACAAGCGTCTGACGGTGGGCGTGTAGCCGCCGTTCTCGTCAAACACCACAAGGTCGGGAAGCCATTTTAACCCCACCTTGCCCCCTTTGACGGCTTTAAACAGAGCGAGCTTGGGGACTTGTCCCGAAAATGACTTAATCAGGCACGCCTCTTTTAGCTCCATTCCGTTGGCACGCAGGGCGCAAGCCACGTCCGCAAAGCGCTCCGCCTGATGCACGAGAAAAAAGCTTCCGTTAAACCTCAGAACGGACGACGCAGCCCCCGCCGCTCCGAAAAGGTCTATCAGTGTTTCGTGCCGACAGTTTTTTATACTTTCCTTGATTTGTCCCTCGCCGCTGTTCAATGCGCGGTACGGAGGATTGCATACGACAATGTCCGCGCCGTTTACAAAATTTTCGGCGTCGCGCATATCCGCGCAAACGGTCTCTATGTCAAGTCCGTTGAGCTTTACGTTGCGTTCCAAAAGGTCGTACATGACAGGCTGTATTTCCACGGCGACAAGTCTTGCGGGACGCTGCTTTTTTGAAATCAGCACCGAAATGACTCCGCAGCCCGCGCCAAGCTCCACCACCGTTTTGCCCTTGGCGCCTTTGACGAAGTTTGCTAGCAGAACGGCGTCGGTCGTAAAACGGTATTCCGACGCGCTCTGTATTATTTTAAGCCCTCCGTACTGCAAATCCTCTATTCTTTCGTCCGGCTTCAAATCGTTCATAAATCGATTATAACATTTTTTTGCAGGACAGGTCAACAGCGCGTCGGCTGTTTTGAGGCAATAAAAAAGTCCGCCACAAGGCGAACTTTAAAACCGTGTTATTCCTCGCTGATTGCGCTCACGGGGCACTGTGCGGCGCACGCTCCGCAGCTGATGCAAACTTCGGGATTTATCTCGAATTTATCCGCACCCTGACTGATTGCGCCGACGGGGCAGGTAGCCTGACAGCTACCGCAAGAAATGCACTCAGAACCGATTTTGTAAGCCATAATACGTATCTCCTTGTAAAAATACTTTGTACGGATATTATAATGCCGAGCATTTCAAATGTCAACAAAAATCAATCCAAAATCGATTTAATTTCTTCGTCGGCAACCGTGTCGTCCACGTCCTCGGCTATGGTCTTTTTTGCCTTTACGTCGGCAACGTCGAAAGTTTTGAACTCCACCGCGTCGCCGTTCACGATTTTCACAAGCACGCTCTTTTTAAGCAGATTCACGCTTTCAACGCGGGCGCGTCCGTCGGGCGTAACCACCTCGCTGCCCACCTTGGGCATAAGTCTTGCGGTTTCCGTATAATGATTGTTTTCGTATTTGAGACAGCACATGAGTCTGCCGCAAAGACCGCTGATTTTTGCGGGATTGAGCGAAAGCCCCTGAGTTTTCGCCATTTTTATCGACACGCGCTCAAAATCCTTGAGAAACTGATTGCAGCAGCACGCTCTGCCGCACGGACCGAGTCCTCCCAACATTTTTGTTTCGTCCCTTATGCCTATTTGTCTGAGTTCTATTCTCGCGTGGAAAATAGACGCAAGGTCCTTTACAAGCTCTCTGAAATCCACGCGCGACTCCGACGAAAAATAAAATATGATTTTGCTTCCGTCGAAAGTAAACTCCACGTCTTTCAACTTCATGTCAAGCTTGCGTTCTTCTATCTTTTCCCGCGCCTTGACCATGCACTCCGCCTTGCGTTTTTCGTTCTTTAAATGCTTTTCCTTGTCCTTGGCGTTTGCTTTGCGAACGACGGGCTTCAACGTACCCACGATTTCGCTTTGCGGGACTTCCTTGTTTGCCGTCACGACGTCGCCGTATTCCAATCCGCGCGCCGTCTCCACTATCGCGCCGTCGCCGACCTCGAAAGCTATATCGTTCGGAGCAAAATAATATACCTTGCCCACCGTTCTGAATTTAACGCCTATTATCTCCGGCATCTGTATTTGTCCTCCAATATTTTCAAAACAAGCTCGTCCGCGACAACCGCAAAGTTTCCTCCGCTGTCCGTTCTGCGCTTGGCGTATTCTATATGCCCGACCGCGCTTGCGGCTGCTTCGGGCGAATAGTCCGCGGCAATGACTTCAAGCTGCTCCTTGAACTCGTCGGGCAGCGCGGTTTCCAAACCGCAGGAAATCGCCGCCGCGTCCCTCATAATCAACTCCGCCATTTCGTAAAAAAGCAAGGCGGAGTCCTTTCTTTTGTTTAGCTCCGCAATAAACGGCGGAGTTTTTTTGGTGTTTTTAAGCCTTGCGAAAAAATCGACTGCAAAACGCGCGGTATCGATGAATTTCTTGTCTTCCGCAACGGCAACCGCCTTGGAAAGCTGTCCGCCGCAAATGCCCGAAGCGAAACGCGCGGTTTTTTCGTCAATGCCGCGCGAGCAAAGCGCGTCGAAAATTTTCTCTTTTTCCATGCCGCCTATTCGCAAAATTTCGCAACGGCTTCTTACCGTCTGCAAAAGAGATTCCGCGTTTGCCGTCGCAATAAAAATAAAGGTGTTTTCAGGCGGCTCCTCCAATGTTTTCAAAAGCTTGTTCTGCCACTCCTCCCGTCCCGCGCTTAAAGAAGCGTCCAACAGATAAGCCTTGTTCTTTGCGTTAAGAGGTCTGAGCGGCACGTCTTCAATCAGCTTGTCCGTGTCCGCAACGGTAATTTTCCCCTTTTCCGCGTCAAAGGGCAGAAACTTTACGTCGCAGTGCACGCCTTTGAGCGCGCGTCTGCAATCGGGGCAAACAAGACAGCCGCCGTCGCGGCAGACTGCAAAAGCCGAAAGAAGTCTTAACGCGTCCCTCCGCAAATAAGCGTCGGGACACTCCAAAAGAAAAGCGTGCGCCGCGCGCGACTCTCCGAACTGCTTTCTAAGCTCGCCGAAAGCTGCATCCGAAAGCAGAAAATCCATGACCACTCCGTCCATTACAAAACTCCGCGTTTTTTGAGACGTGCCGTCAGGTCGGAAAAAATTTCGTCAATCGTGCCCGAAGCGTCCACAACCTCGAATCTTTCGGGCCAACGCGCGGCAAGCTCTCTGTAACCGTCGTAAATTCTCATATGAAAATCCCTTCCGCCCGTTTCGATTCTGTCAGAGCAGTCCGCGCCGCCCTTTCGTTCAAAGCATTTGTCGGGAGGCAAATCGAAAAAAACGGTGCATTCGGGCATAACTCCGTCCGTCGCCAACAGGTTAAGACGCCACACGCGATCTATGCCCAAACCGCGCCCCGCCCCCTGATAAGCCAGAGAAGAATCCACATACCTGTCGCAGAAAACGGTTTTTCCCGCTTTGAGCGCGGGCAGCACAATATCGTTCAAGTGTTGGGCGCGCGCGGCGGCGTACAAAAACGCTTCGCACATATCCGTCATGCCCGCGTTGCCCGCGTCCAGTATGACTCCCCTGATTTTTTCCGCCACTGCGCTCCCGCCCGGCTCTCTCGTAAAAACGACGTCGGGCTTAAAGGCGTCGCAGTAAATTTTCAGCTTTTTGAGCTGCGCCGTTTTTCCCACGCCGTCGCAGCCCTCGAATGTAACAAATTTGTTCATAATTGATTTTGCTCTTTTGTCGGATATTCAAACGGTCCCGTGCCCGACGCCTTTTCCTTGGGGGGCTTGTTTTTTGACAGACGCGACATTGCGTTTATTACACGCCTTACGTCCCATCTGTCGTTTTTCATGGAAAACAACAGCACCACCTTGTCGTCGCAGTACATTTCCGCGAAAATATTTTTTTTGCACAGATATTCAAAGACGGCTTTTCCCGATACCCCCCACACGCTCATGTCCATGACTATTCGCGTGAAGTCGTCGTTTTCCAGCACGGGCACGTCAAGAAGCGCAAGCCTGAATTTCAACACCAGCAGCCAATAGTAAAGCTCTGCAAGCCTTTTTTGCGCACGCTCGCCGCAATAGGCGATTGCTCTGTCAAGCCCTGCAAGAAGAATGTAACTCGGACTTGTGGTGCAGAGCATATTCAGCTTTTTTTTAAGCTCGTCCGCCAAAATATCGCTGTTTGTCAGGATTGCCGCCGTTTGGGTAGGCGCGGGAAGCGTCTTGTGACAGGACACCACCGCCGCGTCGCAAAATTTCGCGGGGCAAGCGGGCAGATGTTCGTCGTCCAGACCGAAATGCGCGCCGTGCGCCCCGTCCACAAAAAACATGATATTTTTTTCGGCAAGATAGTCGCGTATTTTTTCAAGAGGAGCGCACAAGCCGAAATAGTCGGGACTCGTCAAAAGCACCGTGCCTATTTCGCCGTCGTTGTCTATCGCCCGCTTTACATCATCCAAACTCAGCGCGGAAAATTTGGGTTTTTCCAGCTTTACAAGCGTTTTTCCGAAAATTTCGGCGGCGTTGTCCACCGACACGTGGCAGGAGGAGTCGGTAAGAATTTTTCCCTTTGAGACAGCTACAAACGCGTGAACGCCGCTCGTCGCTCCGCCTACCGTGTACAGCGCGCGCTTGGTTTTGTAAAGCCTCGCGCAAAGCCCTTCGCTTTCGAGAATCGCCCCGTTCGGGTTTCGCAAATCGTCGGAAAAGCCCAGCTCCGTTATATCCAGACGGGAGTCGAATATATCCTTGCCCGTACGTCCCTTGTGTCCCGGCATATGCAGTCTCAAAGGACGCTTTCGGGCGTATCTGTAAAGCATATCGGCAATGTATGTCGGATTTTTCATTTGTCTTGTCCTTTCATTTCTATCGGCAGAGGATTTCGCACACTTTAAACAGCTCGCTTCTGTCCGCCGCAGGATAAGCGAGAGCCTTTTGCAGGTCGTCCGCCACGATTTCTTCGTTTCTTACGCCGACGGCAACCGCCTTTTTTCCCGCAATGAGACACTCGATTGCTTTGACTCCGAAACGGGCGGCAAGCAGTCTGTCTCTCAACGAAGGCGAGCCTCCTCTCTGAACGTGACCGAGAGTCACCGTCCTTAAAGTCATGTCCGTAACGGCGGCAAGCTGTTCTTTGAGAGACTGGGCGGAGCACACTCCCTCGCTAAGCAAAATTATGTTGCTTGACTTTCCGAGCTTTTCGCCCTGTTTCAACTGTGCGGCAAGCGCGTCAAGGTCAAGTCCTTTTTCGGGCGTTACAACGGCGTCCGCGCCGCCGCCGATTGCCGAAAACAGGGCAATGTCTCCGCAGCTGCGTCCCATAACCTCCACGATACACGCGCGGTCGTGGGAGGACATGGTGTCGCGTATGTTGTTTACCGCGTTCAGCACGGTGTTCACCGCCGTGTCGAAGCCCAACGTATAGTCGGTGTAATTCAAGTCGTTGTCTATCGTACCGGGAATGCAGGCGACCTTTATATCCGTCTCGCAAGCGAGCTTTGCCGCGCCGTTGAAGCTGCCGTCGCCGCCGATTACCACCAGCCCCTCTATTCCGAGAGCGGCAAGTCTGTCCCGAGCCTCTTTGCGACCTTCCTCATCGAAAAATCTTTCGCTGCGGGCGGTTTTCAAAATCGTGCCGCCGCGCTGTATTATGTCGGTGACGGAATGACGTAACATGCGGAATATGTCGCCCTTTAAAAGCCCCTCGTACCCGCGCATGACTCCGTACATCTCCATGTTTTTTGACAACCCGAAACGAACTGCCGCCCTGATGCAGGCGTTCATTCCCGGCGCGTCTCCGCCGCTTGTCAACACCGCGATTTTTTTCATATTTTGTTAAAGCTCCTTGCGTTGTCCGCTCTGTTACCGATTGACCAAAGGTTGAGAATTTCGTCTGTAAGCGCAGACAAGGCAAGCGTACTCTTTTCCTTGGCGTTTCCGCAGTTTATATCGTTGTTGAGCGCGAAAACGGCGGTAAGACCGAATCTGTAAAGCTGCTCTCTGTCCACGGCACCCACTTCGCCCACGATGTCCACGACGGGCACGTTCATCCTCTTTGCCGCGCGGCAAACGCCGCTCAGAGCCTTGCCGTAAACGCTTTGCGAATCCAGCCGCCCCTCTCCCGTAATAATCAAATCCGCGTCTCGTATGAGAGAATTGAAATTTATCGTTTCCAGCACGGCGTCTATGCCCCGATTCATGTCGGCGTTGAAAAACGCCTTTGCACCCGCGCCCATACCTCCCGCCGCGCCGCCGCCTTTGATTTCTTCGGGGCGAAAGCCGCAAGCCTGACCTACGACTTCGGCAAAATGAGCAAGATTTTTGTCCGCAAAGGAAATTTCGGACGGCGTAAGTCCCTTTTGCGGACCGAACACCGCCGCCGCCCCCTCGTCGCCGCACAGCTTGCAGTCCACGTCGTACAAAACGTTGATTCTGACAAGCCCCAACAGGCGGCGCATCGCGGAAAAATCCACCGACCTGATTTCGCACAGATTTTTGCCCACAGGCAGAAATTCCCTGAATTCCTTGTCGTAAAACTTTGCGCCGAGAGCCGCAGCCATGCCGCAGCCCGCGTCCACGGTGCTTGTTCCTCCAAGACACAGAAGTATTTTTTCCACGCCCATTTTGACAGCCTGACCGATAAGCTGTCCCACGCCGTAGGTAGTACCCGAAAGCGCGGGCGCGCGCGTAGGCAGACTCAGCCCCACCGCCTGAGCCACTTCCACCACCGCGGTTTTTTCAAAAATGCCGAAATAGCAGTTTAAGGTTTCGCCGTTTGCGCCCTTGACGTCGCAAAAAATCTTTTTTCCGTTTTTTGCGCAGAGAAAAGCCTCGATACTTCCCTCTCCTCCGTCCGCGACAGGCACTTTGACAATTTGGCAAAAGGGATAATGCCTGTTTATTTTATAGCTGATTATGTCGCACACCTCTCTTGCGCTCAAAACTCCCTTGAACGAATCTGGTGCAATAACAACCTTGTGCATATCTACTCCGTCACAGCTGTTTCAGCGTTTCATACAGAGCCAAAGCGCATATTTCCGAAGCGCTTGCAAGATTTTTGCCGAACACTTCCAGACCGCTTTCAAAAGGCGTGTCCGTCACGGTGCGCAGCGCAAGAAAAGGCACGCGGTTGAGCGCGCACACCTGCGCCGCCGCCGCCGTTTCCATGTCGACGCCCAACGGGGAATGCGCCGCGACGATTTGCTCGCGCCCGTCCCTGTCCACAAACGACTCGCCGGTAACCTCCTTTCCGTAAACGAGCTTCACTCCGTAAGGAAGCCCGTTGAGCTCCGCCCTCTGCACGGCGTTGAGCAGTGTTTTGTCGCACTCAAACGCCGCCGAAGCAAAGCGCGGTTCGTTTTGCGTCAAAATACCTTGCTCCACGTCGTGATGAGCCACCGAGGTGCACACAATCGTGTCCTTTATTTTAAGGGAGGGACTGATTGCTCCGCACACGCCCAGCAGAAACACACGGCTTACGTCAAAGCTGTCCAAAAGCGCCTGCGTAGCGCACGCGGCGTTTGTTTTGCATATGCCGCAGATGACGCAAACCAGCTCCTTGTCGAAAAGCGTGGCGGTAAAAAACTCAAAACCGCTGCGCTTTGTTGCCTCTACGTTTTCGCAACGCTTCAAAAAAGGTTCAAGCTCCTGTCGGGAGGGAGCGACAATACCTGTTTTCATCGAATACCCCGCTTCAAACAATCTTTTTATATTTTAGCACAATTCGCGCAGCTTATCAAGTCATTGCACGGCACCCGAAAGCAAAGAAAAAAAGGAGAAACGGAAGCTTCCGTTTCTCCTTTGCGCCGTCAGGCAAAAAATTCCGTTATGTCCTTTATCAGTCTGTCGGGACAATCGACAAGCGGCGAATGTCCGCACTTTTCGTAAGCCAAGAGCTTGCTGTTTTTCACCGCGTTTACGTTTTCCATGACCATGTAGCGCGGAACTACCATGTCCAGCTCTCCGCTTGTGAACGCGCAGGGGCACACGACGTTTTTGATTGTGTCGTCGCCCTTCTGATAGAAATTGGGCGAGTCGGACATATTTATGTTTGCAAGCGACCAATCCAGCTCGTTGAGACAAACCTGCTTCATGGTCTCGTTTATAAGTATTTCGTTGTCCTTCTGAGAGGGCTTGTTCACAACGTATATGGTGGCTTTCCACAGCGCGTCCGTCGCCTGAAAGTTTTTGGCGGCAAAGGCAAGACTCACGGGCTTGACCTGAACGGGGTCTTCTCCCATTTCGTCGGGAGAGGAATAAAGACTGCCTACTATCGGCATACCCTTTTCGTCTTTTTTGAATATGGGATATCCCTTGTGGCTCGCTCCCTCAATGGAAAAAACGGCTTTGACAAATTGCGGCTCGGCAGCCGCAAGCTCCAAAGCCACTCCGCCGCCGGTAGACCAACCTATGACGTATGCCTCCTTCAAGCCCATTCTGTCGGCAAACAGCTTTACGTCCCCGGCAAGCTCTTTCAGGCTGCCGAAGGGTTTGTTGTAGCTGCTGTCGCCGAAGCCGCGCAAATCGGGTGCGAAGCAATGAAATTTTTCGGCAAGGGCGGGCAAGATAGGCGAAAAATGCACGCCGCTTGACATGTTGCCGTGAATAAGCAGCAAAGGCGCGCCCTTTCCCGTTTCGATGAACGCGTATTTTTCTCCGTTGCCGAGTTCCACAAACTTTTTGTCGTAAATTTCCATTTCCTATTCCCTCCTTTTAAGCGAAAATAGATTCGTAATCCTCGTCTTTGACGTTTATCCAACCGAGTACAAGGCTTGAAAACAGCATGGGCTTTTCGTACATACTCGCATGACCGCACTTGGGGATAATCACCATTTCGCTGTTTTTTATGCCCTCGTGAAGTCTTGTCTGCTCCACAAGCGGAATAAGAACGTCGTCGGTAGCGTTCACAATCAGCGTAGGGCACTCGACTTCTCCCAGACGGTCGGAAACGTCGTAGCCCTCGGAGCTGTTTGTCAGTCTGATTAGGCTCTCCTGAACGTCCTTTCTGTCAAAATACGGAATAAGCTTTTTGGCGCGGTTTTTCATCCAGTCAAGACGCCTTTCGTAAAAATACGTGGAGTAAACGGGAGGGATTGTCGTGTAATAATAATCTCTGCCGCTTCCGAGCTTTGCGGCTTCGTTCCACGCCCAGCCTATTTCCGTAAGCCAGCTGCTTGTACGCGCCGCGCCGTTGAACAGACACAGCCGTCTGACGCATCGGGGATATTTCAGCACGAATTGCAGCGCGACTGCGCTGCCGTAGGAAATGCCCACCACGTTTATCCTGTCGATTTTTATGTGTTCGAGCAGGGCTTTGAGCAAATCCACCTGCAAATCGTGTTTATACTCGAAATCCAGCCTGTCGCTTCTGCCCTGATCGAAAAAGTCCACAAGAATCAGAAGGTTGTCTTTGGAAAAAGAAGGCTTGAAGGCGTTCCAGCTTTCCGTAGACATCATGATTCCGTTAAGCACAAGGATGGGTTCCCCTTCCCCGTGCAGCTCGTAATAAACTTTTTTTCCTTTGAACAAAAACTCCGACATAAATTTACCTCTCTCGAATTTTTTAAATTTGCGGACGCATCGACACGCTTGCCGATAAGCCCGCATATTTAAAAAACGCGGCTTCACGTTCAACTATATCAAAGCTTTTAAATTAAAGAATTTAGCAATAAAAGAGGAGGAAACCCTCCCCTTTTACTGCATTTTGTCTGACAGAATTATTCTGCGTCGTCGAGTTCGCCGAGTATCTGGTCGATAGACTGCATTCCGACAACATTAACAAATGTTCCCGTGGAAGCTGCCGCACCCGCCTCGGTAGGTCTGACATACTTAACAAAGCTCATGCCGTCCAAACCGATTCTCTGACCGTTGGCATAATTTACACCGCCGGAAATAGGCACGTTTATAGGCGCGCTTTCCATAGCTTCAAGAAACGCCTCTCTGGTGATTTCCTTGTCGGCAAGTCTGTCGATACCGGTCATGAATACGTCGAGAGCGATAAAGGAGGACATTGCGTAAGCGGAAATCAGATAAGAATCTGCCGTGCTCCGGCTGATAATCCCCTTTTCGACGCCCCAATCGCATATGGCTATGAATCTCAACAAGTCGGCTTTTTGACGCTCATCCGCAGAATCGTCGATGATAACCCAAGCTCCGCCGTAAATATCGGACGCCTCGGCGCTGGTTGCCTCGTTGGGAACGGTCGCGGGAGCGATATTGACGTAAGAAGTGATAACGGGCTTTCTTACGTTGGCGGTCTGCATTGCGGTGTAAGCCGCCTGGAAATAAGTCTGGTTGCCCGCAATGATAACAACGTCGCAATCCTTTACCAACTGAACCTGAGAGGCCAGCTCGGTTGCAGTGGTAGAATTAATCTGAGCAAAAATAACCTCGGGCTGATCAGGATTGGTCTGAATGTTGATGTTTCTCTGCTCTTCGATACCGGCTTTGATGCTCGCGCCGTCGTCGGAAGAAGAGTGGATAACGCCGATTTTGCTGACGGACGTAACTCCGGAGCCTTCAAGAGAGGCAAGCTGCATAGCGCGCAGGTACATTATTCTGCCTTCGGTGTTGTAAATGGGCTGCACGGGGAAAGTGTATCTTTCATTTCCCTCTGCGGGGTTGAAATACTGATAGGACGAACCCGTTCCCCAATAAACGCTGGGGACTCCGCTTTCCTCTATATAGTCCTGAGCGGCAACTATGTTCCACGTGCCGAGATTGCCGACCAATGCGAACACTCCGTCGTCTTCGACCAGCTTCTGGATATAGTTTTTGCCTTGCGCGCCGTCGCCCTGGTCGTCATACGTGGTAGCTTCAAGCTTGTAGCCCAAAGCGCCCTCGCCTGTTCCTTTGGCAACTCCGCCAAGCTCTTCGTTGATGTATCTTACGTACAAATCATAGAATCCGCCGTAAGGCTCACCGACCAAAGAGTAAGCGCCCGTACGAGCAATCGCAGCGCCGATTTTGATTCTGCCTTTGTAGCTTACGCCGGTCTTTTTGTCGGTAAACTCTTCGGTAGAAATACCGTTAGTGTACTTGGGACCGCAGGCTGCCAAAGACAAAACCATAGCCAGGCACAAAACTACCGCGACTACTGATTTTAGAACTTTTTTCATCTACTTTTTCTCCTTTTATGTCTTTCCATCAGTCGTTTTATTTTTATTTTATATCATTGCCCCTTTCGGGACAAAAATACCGATTTTGAGCGACTTAATCCTTTTTGCCGCCAAGATACGCCTCCACAAGACGCTCGTCGTGAATCAGCTCGCTTGCTGGACCCTGCATACTGATTTTGCCAAGCTCCAACACATAGGCGTAGTCCGCGATTTTGAGCGTCTGATAAGCGTTCTGCTCCACTATAAGAATGGTGTTGCCCTCTTCCTTTATCTGCTTTATGACCTCGAATATATCGCGGATAATCAGAGGAGCCAGTCCGAGTGACGGCTCGTCGAGCAAAAGCACCTTGGGGGACGCCATGAGCGCCCTGCCGATTGCCAGCATCTGCTGCTCTCCGCCGCTGAGCGTATTCGCCTGCTGCTTTTTGCGCTCCTGCAAAATGGGAAACAGCTTGTACACCTTGTCAAAGTTGTATTTGATCAGCTGCGACTTGCTCATTTTGACGGTTTCGTAATTGCCGTCGGATTTTTTCACCCGTATTTCCTTCCCTTTCAAGCCGTATGCGCCGACCTTCAAGTTTTCCTCCACCGTCAGCCCGTTGAGAATAAGCCGACCTTCGGGGGACTGTATTACGCCGAGACTTGCGATTTTGTAAGGCACTCTGTTGGTGATAGGCTCGTTGTTGAGCAAAATCTGTCCGCTTTTGGCTTTGACAACTCCGGATATTGTTCTGAGAGTAGTCGTTTTTCCCGCGCCGTTTGCGCCCAGCAATGCAACGATGCTGCCTTCCTCGACGCTTATATTGACCGATTTCAAGGCGTCGATAGCGCCGTAGCTCACGCACAAATCGCGCAGTTCGAGAATATTAGCCATTTTGCGCCTCCTTTTTCACTTCGTTGGTGCCGAGGTAAGCCTCCTGAACGACGGGATTCTCCTGAATTTCCTGAGGCGTGCCGTAAGCCAGCTTTTTGCCGAAGGATATCGCGCAGATGTGCTCGCAGATGTCCATGACAAGTCCCATATCGTGCTCCACAAGGAAAATCGTGACGTTGAATTCGTCGCGGATGCGCCTTATCATTTGCGCAAGCTCGATTGTTTCGTTGTCGTTGAGACCTGCCGCAGGCTCGTCGAGTATAATCAGCGACGCTCCCGCCATAAGCGTTCTTGCAAGCTCAATCCTTTTGAGCACGCCGTACGGTAAACCGACGGGAGGCAAATCCTTTTTGTCAAGCAGACCGCAGTATTCCAGCACCTTCAAAGCCTTTTTGCGGTTGACCGCCTCCTCCTGCTTTACGCCCTTTGTATTGAACATCTGAGCGAAAATATTGCTTTTGTACTGCGTATGCGCGGCAATAAGCAAATTGTCGAGTATGGAAAGCTCGTAAATGACCTCTACGTTCTGGAACGTCCTCACTATACCCGTCTTTATGACGTCGTGAACCTGATATTTGTTGAGAACTATTACTTTGTCCTCGCGGTTCCTGTAATAAATCAATCCGCCGGTAGGCTTGTAAAATTGAGTTATACAGTTGAAAACCGTTGTTTTGCCCGCGCCGTTGGGACCTATAAGACCGAAAATTTCGCCTTTTTTGACGTCGAAGGACAAATTGTTTACCGCTTTCAAGCCGCCGAACTCCATGGTCAGACGGTCAAGCCGCAATATGACGTCGGAGGGCAGCTCCACGCCGAATTTTGCCTCCTCTTCCGCCATAAGCTCTGCCAACTTTTCCTGCATGGAAAGCAGCTTTTCGTTGTAACGGTTGATTTTGAACTGCGTCGCTTCGACGTATTTTTCCATACGCTTTTCTATTTTCGCATTTTCTTCCGCGACGAAAGACTCCAACGCAGTCTCGTCTTCTAATCGAGCCGCTTCGTAAATATCCTCAGCGTCTGCCGCTCCTTCGCCGACGGCTGCTACGGCCTTGACTCTCAACCCTTCCATAAACGCCGCTCTCTGTTCCGCTTGAGAAACCTCAAACGCTTTGAGCAGCTCTTGGGACTCTGCCGACAACACATTTTCAAAAGGAATTTCGTTGCCTTCCGCATCAAGCTCGAAACGCTTGAGCGTGCCGTCGGGGTTGAGCAGCCCCTCCGCTCTGCGCAGATTCTGTCTGTATTCTCTGAAATTCAGCTTTTGCCGTTTGTCGAATTTTTCTATATCCCGACCGTACAGCTCTTCTACCGCCTCGTCGACATCGGACGCTTTGAGTTTTAACGGGAAAATTTTTCTCCTCTGCCTTTCTTTGTAGGCATCGGTTCTTTTATCCCGACTCTTTTCAAGATTTTCTCTTTCCACGGAAATCAACTCGGTCAAAAGATTGATTTTCCACTTGTAATAATCTATCCTGTTAATCAACCGCATCTGTTGACGGTTGGACGAGGTATGGGAAGGTCCTCCCTGAAAAGAGGAAGCATCCGTCACATCGGGAGCGACGTCGGTGTCGGGAGCAACGTTTTTAAGCTCCTTTTCTTTGTCGACCATTTGATTATTCTTCTTCTCCATATCTGTAGAGCCTCCTCTTTGCGCGCGCCTTCTTTATTCCGTTTTTAATATCCCTGACAAGCTGAACCAAGCCGCCCTGGTAGAACATGATTATCAGAATAATCAGCACGCCTATCAACGCGTACATGAACCACGAATTATCTCTCAAAAACGCAATGTCCTGGAAGAAAATCGGAGTCAGTCCGAATACGATAAAGCAGCCGACAATCGTTCCCCACAGGCTGCGCGTGCCGCCTATAATGACTGCGGCAAGCAGATTGAGAGAGAACATGAGCGTCCAGTTTGTTGGCGAAGCGTATCCGAGGTAGCTCATAAACATTATGCCGCCGATACCCGCGTATACCGTAGAGAGAACAAAAGCGAGCAGTCTGTATCTGAGCAGACTTATACCCATAGCCTGTGCCGCCGACGTGCTGTTTTTCATGGCAAGCATGGCGCGTCCCGTGCTGCTTTTGCACAGGTTGAAGGTGATTATCATGAGGAAAACCACAACAACAACCAATACGATAAACATCGCTCTTTTTGACGTTGTCGTACTGAGTCCAAGCCATTTCTGAAAAATCGGTATGGAAGCCGAGCTGCCGTTAGGACCTCCCGTAAAACCAATCCAGTTGGTAAAAATCTGATAGAGTATTTCCGAAAGACCGAGAGTAACGATTGCAAGGAATATACCCTCTATACGAAGGGAAATAAATCCTACGGCAACGCCCAGAATAATGGACACGGCAAGCACGACGAGAATGGTTACGATGTAGGGAACGCCCGTTTCACGCAGAAAATATCCGACTATATATGCTCCCAGCCCCGTAAAGCCAGCCGTACCGAGCGACGCCAGTCCCGCGTAACCCAACAGATACGTGAACCCGAAGCCCACTATCGAATAAATAAGCACCGTCGCAATTCCGCTCATTGCCGAGGACTTGGGAAATCCCGCAGTCCAGCTTAAAATTTGGAGCAGAATAAGCGCCAACCCGAAAACTATGAAGGCGAAAAACGGATGCTTTACTATCGGTTTAACATTCTTTTTCAAATGATATCCTAACATAATTACACCTTCTTTATAGTTTTCTTGCCCAAGATGCCGTTGGGGAATATGAGGATTAGTATCATAACGACAATGAACGTCATCGCCGTCTGCCACATTCCCGCATTCTTAATGGGGAGCGAGCCGAATATGTTGTAGAGCAAAGGTATGATTATCGTACCGATGATTGGTGCGAAAAAGCTGTTGAAGCCTCCCAATACGCAGGCAAGGAAGCCGAACACCTGCACGTTGCTCATAATCGTGACGTTGAGCGCGACGCCGCCCGCCTGAAATACGCCGGCAATTGTCGCAAGCGCGCCGGAAATTGCCCAGCTGAAAGCAGTAATCACCTTGGTGTTTATGCCGAGCATCTGAGAAACCACCTCGTTGGAGGCCGTCGCCCTGACGCCCAGTCCCCATTTGGTGAATTTGAGACAGATAAACACCACCGCCAACAGCAAAATTGCAAGTATGATTACGTAAACGTAATTGCGCGCGATTGTAAGAGTGACGCCGAACAATTTAAAGGTCAAAGGTCCCGACTCGAATACCTCTCCGAGATTGCCGTTTGAAGTTATATTCTTGAATATTACGGGAATCACGTACGAGAGTATGAGCAGCATACCCATGGTTATCATCTGTTTGCCCGACGCATTTATTTTACGCGCGTTGCGAATCAGCACGACGTCCATGAATATGCCCATCAAAAACGCCACCGCCATACCGATAATCAACCCCAGCCAGAGCGGAAGCCCCGCATACAAGGCCATCTGCGTCGTCATAAACGTACCCAAGGTGGCGATAAGCCCCTGCGCGAAGTTGGTGGTACCCGTTGTTCTGAAAATCAGAACGATACCTATTGTCGCCAGAGAGTAAATCGCCATCTGCGGCAGACTATTTACAATGACTTGTAAAAAATTCATTTGTTACCCCACTTGATGATGTTTGCCGACCAGACGTACCCGATACCGGCGGCTATCATGCACACTACCGTGCCGTCCTTGACTTTGCCGGCTTTCAAAGCAAGCTCCAACGACAAAATCTGGTCTATTTGTCCTACGTGACCGTAATCTTCGAGATAAATGCTCTGCTCCTCGGTAAGTCCCAATTCAGCAAGCATTCCCTTGTGACCGCTGCGTTTCATGTGCAGGACGTCAAGATATCCGATGTCCTTTCTCGTCATTCCCGCCTGTCTCAAGCTTTCGTCTATGCAATGATACCAGTTGGGCATGGACACCTCGTTGAGTCTGTCCTTCATCTTCTGCGGTTCGAGAAGTCTCAACGACTTATATCCCTCTTCGATGTTGTCTTTTGTGAAAGGATGAGCTATACCGCCGATTTCGACGCCCGCCGTTCTCGCAAGGCTGCCGTCGGACATGATTTTGCTGCCCAGCAGCAAATTTTTTCCGTAATTCTTTTTCAGTATGATTGCGCCGCCGCCTGCGGAAAGGTTGTACATCATGGACATATCTTTATCCGTGAAATCCACGAAGTCGCCGTTGCGGTATCCGCCGCAAATCATAATGGTATTTATTTCGTCGTCGGCTCTCAACATATCCGCGGCGATTTTCATCGCGGACACGCAGGTGCAGCAACGATTCTGCACGTCTATACCCCACGCGTTTGTCGCGCCTATTCTGTCCTGAATATAGCAGGCGGACGTGGTGAGAGGATATTCCTTCCACTCCTCGCCGATACACAAGATAACGTCTATTTCTTTGGGGTCGACGCCGGTGTTTTCCAAGCATTTCAAAGCCGCCTTGGCTCCCATTTCCTGAGTTCCGTCATCGGGACCGGGCAAATATCTCTGTTTTATTCCGAGTTTGTTTATAACGGCGTCCTCGCTCCACACTCCGTTGGTGAGTCTGGCAATTTCCGCCGCTTTCATGGTTTTTTCGGGAAGATACGTCCCTACGCCGACAATTCCTACGTCAATCATAATCTTTTACTCCTTTAATTTCCGAAAATAATCCCCCGAAAGGTCGCTTCCGTCGCAATTCCGCATTATATTATTGACAAAAACAAGCGTTATCACACGCGGCAAGCCCTGCAAAAGGTCGTCCGAAAGAACAACCGAAATACCGACAGGCAATTCTCTCCCGTTTGGGGAGAGAATTGCCTTGCTTTAGTAAAAATACCAAGACCGAATTTCGTCGGTTTACAATCTCATTCCGCCGTTTACGCTCAAAAGATGTCCCGTCACGTAAGACGCTTCGTCCGAAGCGAGGAACAGCGCGGCGTTGGCTATTTCTATGGGCTGACCGAGTCTGCCGAGCATGGTCTGTCCCGCAAACTTTTTGAGCAAATCCTCAGGCACGGTTTTCATCATGTCCGTCATGATATAGCCGGGAGCGATTGCGTTTACTCTCACGGGCACGCCCTTTCTGGCAAATTCCTTTGCCCATGTCTTGGTGAGACCGATAACGCCCGCCTTGGTCGCGGAGTAGTTGGCCTGTCCGATATTGCCGAATTCGCCTACGACGGAGGAAATGTTGATTATGCTGCCGCCGCCGATTTCTTCCATCTGAGGTCCGATAAGACGAGTCAGATTGAACACGCCCGTAAGGTTGACGGAAATAACCGCGTTCCACATTTCGTCGGTCATTTTGCGCGTCATGGCGTCTCTGGTGATGCCCGCGTTGTTTACCAATACGTCAACCTTGCCGTATTTTTTGATAACGTAGTCGTAAAACTCCTTGCAGTCTTCGGAGCTGGTGACGTTGAGCTTGTAGAACTCCACATTGGCGTTTTCATAGGTCAAAGGCATCATATCCACAGCCACAACCTTCGCGCCTTCCTTTGCAAACAGCTGGCACATTTCGCCGCCGAGTCCTTTTGCGCCGCCGGTAACAACGGCAACTTTTCCGTTAAGTCTCATAATATACACCTCTGAATAAATTTTTTATTTTCGACTTTGTTTGTTTTTTCAATCAGTCTCTTTTGAGTATGACCGCAGTGCCCATTCCGCCGCCTATGCACAGGCTTGCGAGACCGAGCTTGTTGCCCGCCTTTATCATTTCATGCAGCAGTGTTACGATAATTCTGTTTCCGCTGGCTCCGACAGGGTGTCCGAGCGCGATGGCGCCGCCGTTGGGGTTGCAGCGCGCGAGTATCTCCTCTTTCTTTAAGTCGCACTTCTGCGACAGCTCGTGTATGACGCCCAAGGACTGCGCGGCAAACGCTTCGTTAAGCTCCAAGACCTCCATCTGGCTGAGCTTGAGTCCGCTGTTTTTAAGCGCCTGCAAAATCGCCGGCACGGGACCGAGTCCCATGAACTGAGGGTCTACGCCGCCCTGACCTACCGCGATAATTTCCGCCATAGGCGTGAGAGCGAATTTTTTGACAGCCTCCTCGCTTGCTATCAAGGTGAAGCTGGCGCTGTCGTTTATGCCGCTGGCGTTGCCCGCGGTCACCGTTCCGTCCGGCTTGAATGCGGGACGCAGCTTGGCAAGCTTTTCGGGATTGGTGTTTCTGTTGGGATATTCGTCGGTGTCGAAAACCTTTTCTTCCTTGCCGACCTTTACCGTAACGGGAACGATTTCGTCCTTGAACGCGCCGCTGTCAACCGCCTTGATTGCCTTGGTCTGCGAGGCGTAAGCGAACTCGTCCTGAGCCTGACGGGAAATCCCGTATTTTTCGGCTATGTTTTCCGCCGTAATACCCATGTGAACCTTGCTGTACGCATCCGTCAAAGCGTCAAAAACCATGTGGTCGGTAACCTTGAAGTCGCCCATTTTTATACCCTGACGGGCGTTTTTGGGAATAAGGTAAGGAGCCGAACTCATGCATTCGACGCCGCCCGCGACAATCAGATTCGCCATGCCCGCCTTGATTTCCGCAACGGCGTTGATAACGGCCTTCATGCCGCTGCCGCACACCATATTGACGGCGTAAGCGGGTGTTTCGATGGGAATACCTCCCTTGATTGCGACCTGACGGCCTATGCCCTGTCCGTTTCCGGCAGGTAGTATGTTGCCTACGATAACCTCGTCTACGGCTTCCGGAGCGACCTTGGCGCTTTCAAGCAAAGCCCTGACCACTGCTCCGCCAAGGTCGGCGGGATGAGTGTTGGCAAGCGAACCCAACATACTGCCTATGGCGGAACGCTTGGCGGCGACTACAAAAACTTTTTTGTCACACATTTGTTTCCATCTCCTTGTTTTTAATCAAAGGATATGAAACCGATTCACTTGTGAATATGTTTCATATCCAAATTTTACCATTATTTGGAAAAATGTCAATAGTATTTGACAAATTTATTAACAATATTCCCCTGAAAACATCGAAATTTAGCAAAACAGCCGCCTTTTAATACAAAATGCTTAATCGGCGGCTGCAAAAGCCATTATTTCGCGAGTTTTTTGATTTCCTTTTCAAGATAAGGCAGAATCGCGTTGGCGTCCGCCACCACTCCGAGCTGCGCGACCTTGAAAATGGGAGCGTCCTTGTCCTTGTTTATCGCAACGATAAATTCGGACTCCTCCATACCAGCGAGGTGCTGTACCGCGCCCGAAATACCCAAAGCCATATACACCTGCGGACGCACGGTTTTGCCCGTCTGACCGACCTGCTTTTCGGAAGGCATGAGTCCCGAGTCCACCAACGCGCGGCTGGAGCTTGTCGTGGCTCCGATGCTCTTGGCAAAGGCGGCGACCTTTTCGAGATTGTTTTTGACGCCTCTTCCGCAGGAAACAAGGAATTTAGCGTCGTCTATGCTCTCCGCGGATTTCTCGGCAAGCACTTCTTCCACAACGGAAACCGCAAAGCGGGATTTGTCCCAATTTACTTTGACTTCCACTATTTCCGCCTTTCTGCCCGCGTCGAATTCGCGTTTTTTCATAACGCCGCCTCTGACGGTGGACATTTGAGGACGATGGTCGGGGCACACTATGGTGGCGAACAGATTGCCGCCGAAAGCGGGACGCGTCATGTAAAGATTGCCCTGCTCGTCCGCTTCGAGCTTTGTGCAGTCGGCGGTGAGTCCCGTCCTCAGACGTGCCGAAAGTCTGGGAGCGAGGTCGCGGCCGATACTCGTCGCGCCGTAAAGAACAATGTTCGGCTCATAGGTTTTGAGAACCTGATACACCGCCTGCGAATACTGCTCCGTCAGATAATATTTAAGCTCTTTGTCCTCCACCACGTATATGATATCCGCGCCGTAGCCTGCAAGCTCTTTCGCCGCTTCCTTGATTTTGTCGCCCAAAACAACCGCGCAAACTTTTTCCTTAGTGACTGCGGCAAGCTCATTGGCGACGCCCAAAAGCTCAAGGCTTACGTTTTGGATTTTGTTATCTCTCTGTTCGCAAACAACGAAAATATTTTTAGCCATTTTAAATTCCTCCCGACCTCAGATGAAATGCTTTTCAGCCAATTTTTCGGCGATAAGCTTAGCGGCCTCTTCAACGGGCAGCTCCACGACCTCTTTGTTGCTGTCAAACTGTTTCGTAAACGTGGTCTTGACCTTTGTGGGAGAGCCTGCAAGACCTATGTTGTTGACGTCGAGGTCGAGGTCGGCAAAATTGATGATGTTGATTTGTTTTTCTTCCTGCTCGACAATGCCCTTTACGTGCATATATCTCGGAGTCGCCATCTGTGAAAGAACGGTAACCACGAAAGGAGCCTTTACTTTGAGCATCTGATATCTGTCCTCAAACTGACGCTTGACGGTAAACACGTCCTTGTCGTCCTTTTTGAGTTCTACGGCGTAGGTTATCTGAGGCCATCCGAGATGCTCGGCAATCTGAGGTCCCACCTGAGCCGTGTCGCCGTCGATTGCCTGACGTCCGCCGATTACAAAGTCGCAGCCCACTTTTTTGATGCCGGCGGCGATGATTGTGGAGGTCGCAAGAGTGTCGGAACCCGCAAACGCCCTGTCCGTCATAAGGTAAGCCTCGTCGGCGCCCATGGCGAGAGCCTCTCTGAGCATGATTTCCGCCTGAGGAGGCCCCATGGAGATGACCGCTATTTCCGCGCCGTACTCGTCCTTCAAGCGCAAAGCCACTTCGAGAGCGGTTTTGTCGTCGGGGTTCATAATGGAAGGCACGCCGTCTCTTTTGAGGGTGTTGGTTTTGGGGTCTATCTTTATGTCCGTCGTATCCGGAACCTGTTTCATGCAAACTAAAATTCTCATTTCTGCCTATCTCCTATTTTTTGAGCAGCGCGCCGGAAATAACCATGCGCTGAACTTCGCTTGTGCCTTCGTAAATCTCGGTGATTTTGGCGTCGCGCATCATTCTCTCGACGGGATACTCTCTCGTATAACCGTAGCCGCCGTGGAGCTGCACGCACTTGGTCGTGACCTCCATTGCCGTCTCCGCGGCAAACAGCTTTGCCTGCGCGGCGTACATACCCAGCATGGGCGACTTGTTCTGCTTGGCTTCGGTTGCGCGTTCAACCAGCAAAGACGCGGCGTTTATCTTGGTGTACAGGTCGGCAAGGCAGAACTGAGTGTTTTGGAATGCCGAAATAGGCTTGTTGAACTGCTTTCTTTCCTTGACGTATGCGACGGTGGCTTCCAGCGCGCCCTCTGCTATGCCGAGCGCCTGAGCGGAAATGCCCACTCTGCCGCCGTCCAGAGTTTTGAGCGCCATTTTGACGCCTTCGCCGATTTTGCCAACCAGATTGGCTTCGGGAACTATGCAGTTTTCAAATATAAGCTCGCAGGTGGACGAGCCGCGTATACCCATTTTCAGCTCTTTCTTGCCCACGGAAAATCCGGGGAAGCCCTTTTCCACTATAAACGCGGCGCACTCCACGCCCTTGGGATTGCGTCCCGTGACCGCTATGACGAAATACACGTTGGCGGGACCGGCGTTGGTTATGAATATTTTGCTGCCGTTGAGCACCCAGTGGTCGCCTTCTTTCACCGCAGTGGTTGTCTGATTGTTGGCGTCCGTGCCCGCGTTCGGCTCTGTCAGACCGAAAGCGCCAAGCCACTCTCCCGACGCAAGCTTAGGCAGATATTTTTTCTTTTGTTCTTCGTTGCCGTACTCCATAATCGGAGCAATGCACAGCGAGGTGTGCGCGGAAAGTATAACGCCCGTCGTGGCGCAGACCTTGGAAAGCTCCTCCACGGCTTTGATATACATTTTGTAATCTCCGCCCATGCCGCCGTACTCTTTGGGCACGATTATGCCCATGAGTCCGAGCTTTGCCATCTTTTCGACGGTTTCGTAAGGGAAACGCTCCTGCTCGTCAACCTCGTGAGCCAAAGGCTTGACCTCGTTGACCGCGAAATCCCTTATCATCTTGTTGAATAACTCGTATTTAAAAACCTTGTCCATTTCTAAACGATACTCCTGTTCAGATTAGTCGTGTTTTACGGTCGCGACGCCGGAGACAACCACCTTGCCGTCCTGATTTTTGCAGACGGTGTTGAGCTTGATTATGTGTTTGTCGTCTCTCATCTCCGCGACTTCCACCTCGGCGGTGATTGTGTCTCCCAAAAGCACGGGCGACGTAAATCTCACTTCCTGCCCCAGATAAATAGTTCCCTCTCCGGGAAGCTTGTTGGCAAGCACTGCGGAAATAAGTCCGCACGTCAAAATGCCGTGCACGATGCGTTGACCGAAAACGGTCTTTTTCGCGTATTCGTCGTCCAGATGAATCGGGTTGACGTCCATGCTGACTTCGGCGAATTTTCTTACGTCCTCGTCCTTGAAGGTCTTGGTGACCGATGCCTTTTGACCGATTTTGATTTCCGAGTAATTCATATTTATCTCCTTTTAAATATATTGCTCTTAAAAACCGCAAATATGAAACGATTTCATTTATGAACAATCCTCATATTTACGCGTATATTTTAGCCCAACAACCAACCGTTGTCAACGGGGCGAGCGGATTTTAAAAATGAAAACGCATGGATTTGTTAATTATTGCCCGTTTTCTTTGAAAAAATCCCCTGTTTTTTTAAATACACGGCTTATCGATAAGATTAAATCGATATTTTTTTATCGATTTAATTATAGCCTCGCCGTCAGGCAAAGTCAACCATTTAAAAAATAACGGCACGGCGATTTTTTCATTTTTATTCGCCTGCCTGAAACCGATTAAAGAACTTTTTGTTTTGAATATGAAAAAGATTCACAAATCGCTTGCTTTTTTAAACGGGAAGTATTATTATATACACGGCAAAAACAAAAAAGTGTTTTCAAAGCAAAAAATTAAGGTTTTAAAACATGAACAATTCCGAAATCAAAGGCGTAACACAACCCAAAACAAAGCTCGGCAAAAGCAAAATGGACAAGATTCTGAAAGCCGCGCGCAAGCTTTTTTCCAAGAACGGTTTTTATCAGACGTCCATAACCGACATTTGCCGCGAGAGCAATACCGCCGTCGGCACGTTTTATATTTACTTCGACGACAAAACAGCCCTCTACCGCTGCCTGATGGAGGACGTACAGCGCGAAATCAAGGATACCATAAACGAAGCGCTGCTCAAAAAGAACTGCACCACACGTCTTGAAAAGGAAAAGGAAGGTTTGCGGGCGTTTGTCAAATACGGCGCGGCAAATCACGATATGTTTGAAATCCTGTGGGGAAGCCTGACGGTCGACAAAAGCCTTTTCGTGGATTATTACCGCTCATTCGGCGCAAGCTATATCCGCTCTTTGTCCTACGACAGACAGGAGCTGGCCGACTACGTGGACGTGGACTCGGCAGCCTATCTGTTTATGGGAATAAACAGCTTCCTTGCCCTTCGCACCATGATTAAGCCCGACCTGTCCGACGAGGAAATCGACCACATGATTGACCAACACGTGGTGCCGATTTTGAAAAAAGGCATTTTCAGCCTTGACCCGGAAAACGACATTCTCGCAAGCCGCAGACCTTTGTTTGAAAATTAAATTCCCCTCCCCCTTTTTTGCCCCCGACTTCGGGGGTTTTTTGTTGCCTGTTTTCGCCTTTCGCCCGCGCTTGACAGGGCATTTTTTCGCATGATATAATGAAAAAAATATCGGGAGAACTTTTGTATGAAACCTGCAAAATGCACGCAATGCGGCGACAGCATAATCGTTGACGAAACCAAAGAAGCGGGAATTTGCCCCTCCTGCGGCACAGCCTTTGTCACGGAAAAGGTAATAAACAACTACGTCAACAATTACAACACCGTGCACAACATCACGGAAAACGTGACAAAAATCATCATGGGCAACGAAAAGGACGAAGCGCCGGATTTTTTCAAACGCGGACTGACGCTTTTGAAGCTCGACAATTTGGCGAGCTCTCACAAAGAATTTTGCCGCGCGGCGGAACTGTCTCCGGAAAAAGCCGAATATTGGTTTTACTGCGCGGCTACCGAAAAAAAGACGCGTTTCAGCAAATACATGAGCAATTTTTACAGGCTTGCCGACGCCGACGAAATAAAAAAATTTGACGGACAGCAGGGAGTCAGGCTGTTTCCCGACCTTTTTTCCTATATGTTCAACGAATACGACGAATCTGTCGCAAGCGGAGAAATTTCGGGCGTTGTAAGTTACAGGTTGATTCCATTTTTCTCTTATCTCGAAACTTTGACGGAAGAGGAAAAGAGAAAATACTGCCCGACCGTTGTCGAATATTTAAAAGAAGCTTATATACAACGAAAAGGACTGTTTGCTCTGCCTCAAATCTACGACGTTTTTTCTCCGTTTATGGACGAAAATGCAAAAAAGCAGATTTTTGAGGCGCGCAATGCGGCATTGAACAGAAAAAAAGACGGCGTCATTGTCATAGCAGACGCGCGTCTCTTAACAAAAAACGACGTGTTCAGCGTAACGGACGACGACGTGCACGCCATTGAATTTTCTTTCGACTGCAATATCGATGAAGTAAAGAAAATACTTATCACTCCCAACATAAGAGAAATTTCCCTCTCCACCTCCACGCGGGTACCGATTGTGGAAATCCAAGAAGGTACGGAGTTTTCAAAAGAACTGCTCGACCGCTGTTTGATATGCGGGACGGAGCTGATAATTTTTCCTTCGGGATGGGCAAAGCGGTTGTCAGAGTCGAAAAACGATGATTTTCCGTCTATGCCCTCCGCGCAAATTCTGTACTGCCCGACAGCGGCAAATCTGTCTTTCAATTTGATTGTGGCGCTCACGCCCGACTACAAACAGACGGAAAAAATCAGAAGCGGTTACATTGCAGACGGAAAAATAATTTATCCCGTCGCAACTCAACAAAAAATAACGGACGACTTCGACAAACTGCTGCTAAAATACTTTGACAAGGAAATCAAATCGGGCGAGATAAGCGGTTATAAGCCCGACAAAAAAGCGGGAAAGAAAGGAGGCTGCTACGTCGCCACCTGCGTATACGGCAGCTACGACTGTCCCGAAGTGTGGACGCTGCGCCGCTACCGCGACGAAAAGCTGGACAAAACCTTTTTAGGACGTATGTTTATCAAATTTTATTACTCTATCAGTCCTTTGGCAGTAAAAATCTTCGGCAGGACAAAATGGTTCAACAAATTTTTTAAAGCCCGCCTCGACAAAATGACTGCCAAGCTCAAAACACAAGGCTTTTCCGACCAGCCTTACACGGACAAATATTAAAACAAAAAGCATGGGTAAAAGCGCAATTCTTAAATTGATATCAAAAAAAGAGCGGAGATTTTTGAAAATATCCGCTCTTTTTTATTCTTACTCAATGAATTAAAATTTGTCTCCCTATCATTAAATTATTTTTTCATTTTCTAACTTTGTCTTAATACTCTTCAACTACCGGAGTAATCACAATTTTGCAGTTGCCACAATAATAAGATTTTGCCTTTTGCCTTTTAAAAAACGGAACTTTTGTTAAATTTACGCCTCCTTTTGCTTTACTAAAAACAAATAGCGGCACTTTCTCATTGTCGGGAATCCACATTAAAGCAGTTTGAATTGCAGGAATATAACCGTCAGACATTTTTTTCTTACAATAAGGACATACCATATCAATACCTCTTTACTAAGTTACTTTTTACCTTACTGTTATTATATAATAAATGATTTAGAAAGTAAAATAAATTAGCGCACTGCCTTGCTCGCAAGGTACAGTGCGCTATACTTCTTTCACTGTGGCAAAAATTCCCTATGGTAAACCCCGACTTTTGTTTGAGCGCAACATTTCATTGCGAGATAAAAAACTCCCAATCGCAAGTCTGTTCCATATCGGAAAAAACGACAGTGAAATACAACGTCGTCGGGCTGTTGACGAAAATTCCGTTTGGATGATACGTTTTGCCCGTCGCATCCTCTACCGAAAAGATATAGGCGAAGTCAAGCGCTTCGAGCGAACACTGCAACGACAGGAAGCCGAACTCAGTTTTTTTATAGTCGTATCTGAAAACGTAAACGCCGTTTGAGAGCGTAAAAGTTTTGGCTTCGTCCGTAAGAATGAAAGCAAATTCCTTGCAGCTTCCGTCCTCCCGCGCCTCGTCCGACCACCTTGAATAAACGGTAACGGTTGTCTCAATGCCGTCGCCTACCAAAGGAAACGCCGCCTCCGTTCCCCAGTCACCGTCTACGCTTCCGTCCTTAAAAAACCAACCGGTAAAATATTTCCCCGACGCGCCGCCGTCGGGCAGAGGCATAACGTCTATTGCCAACGCTTTAAGCTCCTCCCTTTTTCCGTCCGCGCCGACAAGCACAAACGTCGTCTCGGGCACGCCCGTTTTGTCGAGCAGCACGGAGTGCCCGAAAGGAAACAGCTTGGCGTACCAGCCCGCAAAATGCTCAGTCGGCACCTTTATCGTTGCGTTTTGAGGGAAAAACTCCGTACCGTCGAATACGGGAGCGCTACCGCCGAAAACAAATCGGACGTCGTTTGCATTATCCTCCGTATCCGTTTCGTCGCCGCCGTAATAATAGTTGAAAAACGCGCCGTCGCCGATTTTTTCAACTCCGCTGCCCGCCGTGAGACGTTTAAGCGCGGACATAAAGGAAAAAGCTCCTTCTCCGATTACCGCCACGCCGTCGCCAAACTCTACCGTTTCGAGCAGACTGTCGGCAAATGCGCCGACTGCAATCTCCGCAACGCTTGCCGGCACGGTAAAGGCTTGCTCCTCTCTGCCTTGCGGGTAAGCAATCAGCAAAGTTTTTCCTTTGTCGTAAAGCACGCCCTCCTCGACGGAAAGAAACCCGCTTTCTCCGCTCAAAGCGTAAGCCTCTACGGGACAGCCTTCAAAAGCGTAAGCTCCCACTCCCCTGACGGTCGCGGGAAGAGTGACGCTTTTAAGCTTGGAGCAATACGAAAACATACCCTCGTGAACGTATTCAAGCGAGGTATCGCCGAGATTAATCGTTTCCAACGACTCGCAGTTGTTGAACACGCCGCTTTTGCCCGAGAGCTGCAAACCGCCCACAAAACCGTTCGTCGCTCCGTCCGCCGAGTCGCAGGACGCATTTCTCAACGCAGCGGGAAGAACGATTTCTTTGAGTGAAAGACACACCGCAAAACAGCCGTACGGCAGCTCGGTTATGTCGGACGGCAAGGTTACTTTGACTAAGTTGGCGTTTCTGAAAAAACAGTTTCTGCCAAGCTCTTTAACGGACGCAGGCACGACATACTCGGTAAGCGGCGAGCCGTTGGCAAACAAAAGCAGCCTGTCGCCGTTTTCGTTCCGCTCGATTAAGGCGGAATCGGCGTCGGAATAATATCTCGAATTTGTCGTGTCGCCGAAAACCGTTATCTTTTTAAGTCCGCCTAAATAAAAGTTTGCTTCGGAAAAAGCGAAAGGATGTATCTCTTTGACCGACGCGGGTATGCTTATTTCTTCAAGAGCGCTTCCGAATGTGGTAAAAACGCCGTCGCCTATGTATTCTAAACCGTCCTTGAACACAATCGATTTGAGAGAGCGGCAGTTGAAAAACGCGCCGAAATTGTTTACATCGGTATAGACGTCGTTTTCGTTGCCGGTTATATTCTCGCTTTCTCTGAAACCGAGCACTTTTTTAACAACGCCGTTGAATACTACGGTTGTAAGAGAGCCGCACTGATAAAACGTGCTTGTAGGCAGCGTCTCCAAGTCCGCATCGACTACAACCGATTGCAGCGACTGAAAGTCGGCAAACAATCCGTCTGCAAGGCGCTCGACCGTCCGCGGAACGGTGAACGTAACGACGGAACTGTCCGCAAGATAAAGAGTTTTTCCGTCTGCGGAATACAAACCGTCATTTTCTATTTTGAAATTTGCGCCGCCCTCGGCAAAGCTTATCAATGACAAAGAGGTATCGTAAAAAGGCTTTCCGTTCATTTCGGCAAGGGAAGCGGGAAGCAGTATGTCCGTATCGGTAATATAAGCGAAAGAGTAGTTGTTTATCGTTTCCAATCCCTCCGCCGCAATTATTCGCCACGCTCCCGAAAGCCCCGCGAAGGCGCCTGCAAGCAGCTCCCTGACCGACGACGGCACGTAAACGTCGCCGTTTACTTCAAGCCAAGCGCAGTCGCCGACTTTTGTAACGGGCAATCCGTCGTGCTCGCAAGGAATAGCCAATCCCTCGGGAAAACTCACGTAGCCTGCTTTGATTGCAACGCTGTAACTCCGCTTGTCGTCGTTTAAAGTAAATTCAAAATTTTCTTCCGCCGTAGGAGCATATTCGTAAACGGCGTTGAAGGTAAGGTTTTCCGTCACTTCGGTCATATCGCCGTCCCCCTCCCAGTCGGACAGACGATAGCAAAACAATTGGTGCGGAAGCTCAAAATCCTCCGGCGGCAGCACGTCCGAACCGTAAGGCACTTTTTTGACTATTTCGCCGTCGTAACCTACGAATTTTACTTCTACCTGTCTGTACTCCCAAGTGGCGACAAGAGTGATTGTGCCGCCGTCTGCAACGTATACGTCGCCGTCGAAGTAAAGCCCGCTGCCGTCCGTCCATCCCTTGAACTCGTAGCCCACTCTCTCGGGCGCAGCCTTGACGGTGAACGTTCCGTCATGATTGACGCTCTCCTGCACGGGCGCCTTCAACCCCTCGCACCCAGCGTCGTACTTAACTTCGTAAGTCAACGACGCAAACCGCGCGTACAGCGTTATGTCGGAGGTTATTTCTTTTTCGAAGTCAAACGGAGTTGTAGACTCCTCGCTTTCGTACCAACCGACAAACCGCACTCCCTCCGCGCATTCCGCGTATGCCGGGTATATTCTCCCCTCCTTGTCCGTCTCCGCTACCGCCACCGTTTCCGTTCCGCTCTTGAACGTCACGCTGTAAGTCCTCTTCCCGCATGACGCCAAACTCACCATTGCCACGAGCAACACCGCCATGCTTATCAGTACCGTTCTCAAAATTTTTTTCAATTCTTTTGCCTCCTTTGCTTTAAAATTGCCTTACTCTTACGATTTATCGTAATTGTACGATACATATTATATCATAGCAAAATCTTGCCGTCAACAAATATTTGACATAAATTTTATCAATTTTTTTCCGGCAAGCATTTTAAAACGACGGACAATTGCTTTAATATATTGAATATGGAAAAAACAGACTTTCTTCCCACGCTGCTAATCGGCATGTACGGCGACCTGATGTCGACGCACTATCGCGTGAACGTAATCGATTATCTCATTGATATAAAACAAAAGCTCGGTTTGGAATACGGAAAAATCAAACGCACCGAATCGAGATTTTTCACGCTGTTGCCGTGCGACGAAGCCGTTTCCTTGAAGGAAGCGGCGCAAGCTGTCGGCATTCAATACAAAAATCTGAACAAATACCTGAACGGACTGATAAAAAACGGTTATTTTGAAAAATTTTACGACAACGAAAAAGCGCGCATAATGCTTAAAATGACGGACAAGGGCAAAGAAATTCTCAACGAAAATTCCTTGGTCTGCGCCGCGATAATGCAGGAGCGTATATCCTGTTCTCTTACACGCGAGGAGGCATACGATTTTGCGGAAACTTTGCGCAAGGCTGTCCTCTACCTCAACAAGCTCGGCCCGCTTTCGTCGGGAGCAGCGCCGCAGGTTTCGGCAGAAGGTCTTGAAAAAATGTCCGAAGCGATTTTGGAAGCCAAGAAAAAATATTCGATTGACAGCGAATTTGTTTCGCGGCACAAGTCCTTTCCCGAAGTAAATATGTAAAAAAATCCCCTCTTTTTTAAGAGGGGATTTTTTATTGCCTGTTTTCGTTTCTTTTTTTGTAGCTCTCTTCTATAAGCAGATTGAGCTTTGTCGCCTGACGCATATCCTCGAACACGAAAGAATACGTCACATTGTCCTTGGCAAGCAACAGCCCGTCCGAAAAACCGTAAGGCACTGTGTAAAGCGGTCTTGCGTCAAACTCTATATGGTCGCCGTCGTCGCTGGAATAGGTAAGCGTGTCGCCGTCGAACATAAGGCTGCCTTCTCCCAACAGCTTCCAGCCCTTGAGGTCGGGCAAGGCGTAAGCCGTGCACCTCTCTGAATTGAGATAACCGTCCTCCACCGCCTCTCTCGCGCTTTTTCTCTGAAAGTCGTACCAATCGGGTATGCTTTCGTACTCCGTCTCGCCGTCGGCTGCGGCAAGCCGCCCCGTTTCGGACAGCTTCCACTGCTTGCCGCAGGCAGAACAGAAAACCGTGTCGCCGAGACTGCCCGTTTCAAACTCCTCTTTGCAGTGCGGACATTTGTAAAGAATCCTGTCAAGCCCCTCCGCCCTGAAAGGCTCGGTAATCCTTATACCGTTTTGCTTTTGCCATTCAAATTCGTCGTGCTCAAACGCTTTAAGCACCTTGTCGAAAATTTCTTCGACCGAAAGAGTTTTCATTTCCTCCGTCGAAAACAGCGGGTTGATGTGCACCTCGACGCCGCCGCTTTTGCGCTTTTTGTACGCCCACTTTGGACGGAACAGGTAACAGCCCTTTATGCAGCACACGACGACGGGCAGAGCGAGAAGTTTAAGCAGCTTGGCTACCGCGGGACTCATCTCTCCGCGACGACCGTCGCAGGTGATTTTGCCCTCGGGATACAAAGCAATGATTCCTTTGTTTTCGGCGACTTTCTTTGCCTGACGCAAAAAACCTATGCTCAGGTCGAACTGACGCTTGGGAATCATGCCCATTTTCAGCCACAGATTTTTGTGCCCCAACATCTGATTGTAGGCAATCACACCGTTTACCAAACGGGGATACATTGCCTGATGAAGCGCAAGGAAATCAAAGCCGGACTGATGGTTTACAAGCAGGATATAGGGCGGCTTTATCTTTGACGCGTTGTCGAACACGCGCATTTTAAGCGTCCTTTTCGCGTAAGCCCTGCCGAAAAACAGGGTTCCTACAAAGCTCAGAAACCGACTCGGTTTTTTTACCTTGAAATCGTCGTTGCCCTTCGTGTAGCCCTTTAAGCAGGAAAGTCTGACCACCCTGCCCTCGTTGCGCTTTAAAAAACCGTTTTCCAGACTCTTTACGCGCGTTGTAAATACCAACAGCGAAAAAACGTAAAGCGCACTGAACGCGCAGGTCAGAATTTTGATATAATATACAACGTAATCGGGGAAAACTCCCGAAAGCAAAAGCACGAGAAGAATCGTTATTACGCCGAGCGTGGCGAAAAGTATGGCGTAACGGGATTTTTTGATGATTCCCGTGCGCGTAAGCGTTTCGCCCATATCCCTGTGAAACGCCGCAAGAGCAGGCTCCTCCGAATTTCTGAAAAACCCGTTGAGCTTTTTTATCAGAACGTCAAGCCTGATTTCAATCCACAGAGCGGCAAAGGACAGCGCGACAAAGACGGCAAGCGCCCAAAGCGCCCTGCCGTTGCGTCCGAAATCGAGGAGCATTTCCACGACAAACCATATTGCCGCCGACACGAAGGCCGCTCTGAAAAGCGCCAGCCACGTCAAAAGCCCTTTAAGTTTTTTCTCCTCCTTTTTTTGAAAAACAACAGTGTAAAAGTATCCGTCCATTTCTCCGCTTCGGTTATTGGTACAACGCCCTAAAAAAACGCCCCCGTATTGAACGGGGAGCGACAAAATCATACGATATTCCTTGCGAAAATCAATCCGCCTGCTTCCATATAGTGTCGCCTGCGTCTATCATTCCCAGCTCTTCTCTCGCATATTTTTCTATATACTCCAAGGACTGACGGTATTCGTAGTCCTCCAAACCGTTTTCTATCATCTGTTGAAGAGCGTCCTGCTGCTCGACGAGACGTTTTTTCTTTGCGTTCATCTGCACCTTTTGGGACACGAGAGTGACCAGCACGAGTATGAGTATAAACAGCACCACGACGGCGATGACCGTCACGAGCTGGATTTTTTTCGTGTTTCTTTTTTCCTGCATTTGTACACTCCTTTTATTTTGTCCCATTTATTATATATCCATGCTTTGAGAAAGTCAAGCGGCTCGCCGAGAATTTTCGCGTAGGCAAAAAATCCCAGTCCAAGCCCCAAAAAACAATACCATCTCAGCTGAATTCCGTTTACGAAATAAAAAAACGCGAAAAGCAGAAAGGCAAAGCCCGCCGCAAATACGGCGTCGCACACGAAGATTTTCCATTTTTTCGCGCCGCAGGGGCAGCAAAGATGACTCAACCAATGCCACAGCCCCGTCGCCACGCCGCAGAATACGAAAGCGGCGAATATGTAAATCTGCCCCTCGGACTTGAACATTATTTGAAAAGCCGCTTCAAAGACAGCTTCTGAGAATTTGCGTAATAATTGACGGAGCTTATTTCTTCTCCCTCAATGGAAAGAGTCCCCTCCTCCACGTTAAGCTTGCTTGCGTTGAGCCCCGAGCCCTTTATTACAAGACGACGGTCGGACAAAGCGACCTCCACCTCTTTGTCGAAAATGCTGTTTACGCTCTCCACTCCGCTTATGCTTACTTTTTTGTTTCCGTCGATTACAAGCGTGTGCCTTTTGGATATTTCTGCCATAAAAAAATCTTCTCCGTCAGTGAAAGTATATGCGCCTCTTTTCGTTTTTAAAACCCGCGTCAAAAGATTGCTTTTTCCGCCGCCGCCGTTTATAATTTTTCAGTTATGAGCAAAAAAGAAAAATCAATGAGAATCGTCGTTGTCGTCGCCTGCCTTCTGATACAGCTTTGCGTGGGCATACTTTATCTGTGGAGCGTTTTCAACAACGCCGTTACGGAGCACTTCGGTTGGAACGCACGCTCCGCAAGCATGGTGTCCTCCTTTATGATTTTCGGTTTTGTTCTCGGAAACCTCATAGGAGGCTTTTTACAGGACAAAACCAATCCCCGCCTGATTTCCTTCGTCGGATGCTTTATGTTCTGTCTGGGCATTTTTCTAACCTCCCTTCTAACGGAAAAAACCGTCGCTTTGATTTACCTTACTTACAGCGGACTCGGCGGACTCGGGTGCGGCTTTGCATACGGCTGCGTGTTGAGCTGTCTGCAAAAGTGGTTTCCCGACAACAGAGGCTTCGCGTCGGGGCTGAGCGTATCCGCTTTCGGCTTGTCCACAGTGCTGTTCGGTCCTGTGGCGCAGACGCTGCTAAACAGACTCGGAGTGCCGCACACCTTCATGACGCTTGCGGGAGTGTTCCTTTTGGCGACAATGACGGCGTGTTGCTTCGTAAGACTGCCGCCGCGCGTCCAATCGGTCGAAAACCAAAACAAATCCGCGCAGCTTGCGGAAGGGTTGACTCCGTTGCAGACAATGCGGCTTTTCCCCTTTTGGTGCATAGCTTTGAGCTGCTTTTTTATCAACGCGACGTGGAATATCGTCGTGCCCGTCATCAAAAGTCTCGGCATGGAACGCGGCCTGTCCGAAAGCATTGCCGTGCTTGCAGTAAGCATAACGGGCGTCGCCAACGCCGCGGGACGTCTGGGCATGGCTACCGCCTCGGACAAAATCGGACGCACAAACACCATTATTTTTCTCGCGGCGCTCACTGCGGTCTGTGCCGTCGCCCTGATTTGGGCACAGGGCGGTTTTTACGTGACAGTCATCGCCCTGACCGCCTTTGCCTACGGCGGCCCCTCCGCTACATTTCCCGCAATGACTACGGATATAAGCGGCGCGCGTTTCAGCGGCACCAACTACGGCATAGCCATGCTGGGGCTGGGCTTCTCCTCCGTGGTTTTCAATTGGCTCAGCGGCTTGCTTGTGGAAGCGACGGGCGGTTTTTCCGCAAGCTTTATCCTCGCCGCCGCAACCTGCGTGCCTCCGATAATACTTATGCTCGTCTATCGCAAAACAGCGAAAAAAATCGCCTGAAAAAAAACCAACGGTCTCCACAAAGGAGACCGTTTTTTTGTTGCGCTTTATTTGTTTTTGTTTGTCAGGCGGCGTTTTTGGCGTCGACGGACTTGCGGCGGAAAAACCTGACTACCGCGGGACATTTGAGTATCAATATCGCAACGACCGTGTTAAGCAGCAGCCAGAACCACTGAACTACCGCTTTGCGTACCAGTGTCGCCACGTAGACGGACATCCCGCTGTTGACAAGCGCCGTCGTCGTGGGATAGTAAGCCTGCATGCCCATATCGTAAAGCAGCGCTTCTCCCAGCGTGGTAAGACCGAGAGTGCATACGACAAAGGTCACCACGGCGGCGAGCGAAATTTTCACCGCCACGCTTTTTGTGGGCAGATATTTGTAGAACAGCCCCGCGATTAAAGCCATGACGGCGTTCGACAGCGTTATCAACGGCATCCACGGACCTTCGGGGAAAATAATTGCCGGCAAAAAATCCGCAATCGCGGCGACGCCCGCACCCAGATACGGACCGAGAACGCACCCCGTAAGAAAACAGAAGGCGTAAACCAGACTGATGCGCCCGAAGGTGTCCACTCTCGGCATGAACGAGGACAGCAGATTCATGGCGATGCCCAGCGCCGCGAAAACGGCGGTAAATGTGATGTAGTAAGTTTTTTTGGACATAAGAAAAAGACCTCCCAAAATTTCAGAAAGGTCCGCACGATAAAGCCTTTTCGCTCGGGTAATCCGCCTGAAAACAGTTGCGGGCGCAACAAAAACGCGCGAAAAAAATATGTCGCAACGGACGCGGACACGCACCGCAGACTGCCGTCTTTCGTCCGGCGGCGACTTCCCATCCGCCGACACTTGACGCGCGTGCCCTACTTTGCTGATGACATTATAAACGCAGCGCGCGCGTTTGTAAACCGTTTTCGTATATTTTTTTTCATCAATCCGCAAAATAAAATTATGTTGACGATATTTTTCAGAGGACTAATCATTTTTGCCGTTCTGCTTGTGATAATAAGGCTTATGGGCAAACGACAGATAGGCGAGATGGAGCCGTTCGAGCTTGTCATTACGCTAGTAATATCCGAAATCGCCTGCATACCCATGGGCGACAGAAGCATACCCTTAATCTACGGCATAGTGTGTATACTGACGCTTTACGTCGTGCATCAATTTATCGTTCTGCTAATGAAAAGCAGCAAAATGCAATCTCTCATATCCGGCAAGCCGCTGCTTGTCATAAACAAAAACGGTATCGACAAGGAGCTGCTGAAAAAACTCAATATGCAGACAAGCGACCTCATGCAGGCTATACGCAGCGCAGGCTATTTTTCGGTGGAGGAAATTCAGTACGCGCTTATGGAAACAAACGGACAGCTTTCCGTCATCCCCAAAAAAAATTTGGAGGAACAACAGCAACGCCTGCCCATTCCGCTGATTTTCGACGGCAAGTGGTCGGAGGACGACCTCAAACAGCACGGCGTTGACAGGAGCAAAGCCGAAGCTCTTTTGCAAAAGCACAAAATAAAGCTTAAAAACGTAATGCTTATGACCGTCGACGAAACAAATCACGTGGTCATACAGCCCAACAACCGCCCTATTTTCAGCTTCGACCTGACGCGTAAGGAGGAAAAATTGCTGTGAAAAATATTCTTATACCCATTCTCGTGCTGATTTTTCTTGTGGGCGCGGGCATTGCCGAAGCCCTCATCGTAAACAATATTTTCGAGGACTTCATAGCGGAAACGGATAAACTCATCGAGCTTGCGAAGAACGAAGAGCTGACGCAGGAGCAATTCGAAGCTTACGACAGTATGTGGTACGACGTAAGAGAAAAATGCGAATTTTTCCTGCCGCACAGCGACGTTTACGAGCTGAATCTGCGCGTTTCCGAAACAAAAGGATACGTCCAAAACAAAGACTTCGAGTCATGTCTTGTTCAGCTTGAAGTAGTAAAACGACTTGCAATGTACGTCAGACATTTGGCGGAGCCCAAATTGAGGCACATTTTATAAAACAAAGCCCCTGCCCGCGTTTCGCGGGGCGGGGGCTTTTGTTGTTTTGCCGGGCAACAGAAAAACCAATCGCGCGTTTTTGTATTCGCGCCGCCTGAAACTATCTGTTTTCAGACGTTAAGCGAATCCAGCCAGCCTTTAAGCTCGGCTTCCGACACGTTTGCGGAAAGGCGTTTGCTCGGCTTCCAACGGGCGGACGGACATATTCCGTGCAAGACGGAATCCGTCCTGCCGGCGCCGCTTCCGCCCGACGTGAAGAACGGCACGACGGTTTTCCCGTCAAAATCATAGCTTTCGAGAAAGGTCTCCACTATTCTCGGCGCAACGTACCACCAAATGGGAAAACCTACAAACACCGTGTCGTAATTTTCCATACCCGCCGCTTTTTCGGCAATTTCGGGGCGGCAGCTTTCATCGCTCATTTCGACGCTGCTGCGGCTTTTTTTCGACGTCCAATCCAAATCGGACGGAGAATAAGGCTTTTTGGGTTTTATTTCAAAAAGCTCCGCATTTGCCGCGGCAGCGAGAGCCGAAGCCGCCCGCGCCGTTGTTCCCGTGCATGAAAAATAAGCTACAAGTTTTTTACTTTTGTCCATACCTTCGTCTCCTTTATTTATGTTCTTTGCAGCGCTTTGTCCAGCCCTGCCGCTTGCAATACAAATTTATTTCTCCAGAACGGCATTTAAAAAGCGTCCCGTATAGCTTCCTTTGACGTTTGCGACTTGTTCTGGCGTGCCCTGCGCGACGAGCGAGCCGCCGCCGTTGCCCCCCTCTGGTCCCAAATCTATGACGTTGTCGGCAACCTTTATTATATCGAGATTGTGCTCTATGACAATGACCGTGTTGCCGCTCGCCACCAGACGCTGCAAAATCTTTATCAGCTTTTCCACATCCGCCGTATGCAGTCCCGTGGTCGGCTCGTCCAGCAGATAGACGGTTTTGCCCGTGCTTCGTTTTGAAAGCTCGGTGGACAGCTTGACTCTCTGCGCCTCGCCTCCCGAAAGAGTGGTCGCCGACTGTCCCAGCTTGATATATCCCAATCCGACGTCGTAAAGCGTTTGCAGCTTGTTTTTTATTGCAGGAATGCTGTCGAAAAATTCCAGCGCGTCCTCAACGCGCATATCCAGAACGTCGGCAATGTTTTTGCCCTTGTACCTGACCTGCAATGTTTCGCGATTGTAACGGGTGCCGTGACACACCTCGCACGGAACGTACACGTCGGGCAGAAAGTTCATTTCTATTTTGAGTATGCCGTCGCCGGCGCAGTTTTCGCATCTGCCGCCCGCCACGTTGAAGGAAAAACGTCCCGCCTTGTAGCCCCGTTCTTTGGCGTCGGGTGTGGAAGCGAACAAATCGCGTATTGCCGTAAACATCCCCGTATAGGTCGCGGGATTGCTGCGCGGCGTGCGTCCTATCGGGCTTTGGTCGATGTTGATTACCTTGTCGAGATGCTCCAATCCCTCCACCGAGTCGCATTCCACTGCCGTATGCCGCGCGCCGTTGAGCTTTTCCGACAAATAAGGATTGAGAATTTCGTTTACCAGACTGCTCTTGCCGCTGCCGGAAACTCCCGTAACGACGTTGAGCACGCCCAAGGGTATGTCCACGTCGAGATTTTTCAGATTGTTTTTGCGCGCGCCCCTGATACTGAGAAATTTGCCCGTTCCCTCCCGACGCGTTTCGGGTACGGGTATTTTTTTCGCACCGGACAGATATTGCCCGGTAACGGAGCGCGGGCACGCCATAATTTCGCCCGGTGTGCCCGTAGCGACGATTTCTCCGCCGTGCACTCCCGCGCCCGGCCCCACGTCCACGACAAAATCGGCGGCGCGGATTGTGTCCTCGTCGTGCTCGACGACAATCAGAGTGTTTCCCAAATCTCTCAGATGCAGCAGGGTGTCGATGAGCTTTTCGTTGTCCCGCTGATGAAGTCCTATGCTCGGCTCGTCAAGGATGTACAGCACTCCCACAAGCCCGCTGCCGATTTGCGTGGCAAGCCTTATTCTCTGCGCCTCGCCTCCCGAAAGCGAGCCGGAAGAACGCGCAAGCGTAAGATAGTCCAGCCCCACGTCTTTCAGAAATTTGAGACGGGCGTTTATTTCCTTCAACACCATGCGGGCGATGAGCGTCTTTGTTTCGTCAAGGCGCAGATTTTCAAAGAAAGCGGCGCACTCCTCGACGCTCATCTGCGTCAGCTCATAAATGTTTTTGCCGCCGATTTTTACCGACAGCACTTCCTTTTTGAGTCTCTTTCCGTGACAGGTCGGGCACTCCCTGTCCACCATATAGTTTTCGTACTCCCGTCTGACCGTATCGCTTGTCGACTCGTTGTAGCGACGCTCCAACGTCGGGATAAGCCCGTGCCAAAGCTTTGTGTACTGCCCCTCGAAGCTGCGCGTCTGATACTCTATCGAGAGCGGCTCTCCGTCGTTTCCCCACAGCAGGATACGCATGATTTCGTCGGGAAGATCTTTGACCGGAGCGTTAAGGTCAAAGCCGTAGCGCTTAGCCAAGGCCTTGAAATAAAGCTGCATGACTCCGCCGTCCAGATTGAACCCCATAAGCTTGACCGCGCCGCCCGAAAGCGACTTGGTTTTGTCGGGTATGACAAGGTCGGGCTCAAACTCACGCTTGAACCCCAGCCCCGTGCAGTCGGGGCACGCCCCGAACGGACTGTTGAAGGAGAACATTCTCGGCTCCAACTCCTCGAGTGTCACGCCGCAGTCGGGACAGGACAGCTTTTCGGAGTACATGGTTTCCGAGTCCTCCGTCTTGACAACGACAAGCCCCTCCGCCAATTTAAGCGCGGTTTCCAGACTGTCGTAAAGCCTTTGGGACATATCCTCCTTGACGGACAGTCTGTCCACAACGACGCTAATCGTATGCTTGTAGGTCTTTTCGAGCTTTATTTCCTCTTCGAGCAAACGCTGCTCTCCGTCCACGTTGACGCGCACGAAGCCCTGCTTTTTAAGGCTTTCAAAAAGCTTCTGAAACTCGCCTTTGCGTCCCCTGACAACGGGGGCAAGGATTTGAATTTTTGCGCCCTGACCGAGACCTGCCACCTTGTCGGCAATTTGGTCCACCGTCTGACGCTTTATTTCCTTTCCGCAGTTGGGGCAATAAGGAGTGCCCACTCTTGCGTACAGCAAACGGAGATAGTCGTAAATTTCAGTAACAGTGCCCACCGTGCTGCGGGGGTTTGACGAAGTGGTTTTTTGGTCTATGGAGATTGCGGGAGAAAGTCCCTCGATGCTTTCCACGTCGGGCTTGTCCATCTGACCGAGAAACTGCCTTGCGTAAGCCGACAGGCTTTCGATGTAGCGGCGCTGTCCCTCCGCGAAAATAGTGTCGAAGGCAAGACTGCTTTTTCCGCTTCCCGATATGCCGGTAAACAGCACCAGCTTGTCGCGCGGTATAGTCAGGTCTATGCCTTTCAGATTGTTTTCCTTTGCGTTTTTGATAATAATTTCGTTTTTCATAAATTGCCGAATCAGCCTGTTCTGCCCGTTTTTTTGGTTTTGAGCGCATTGAGACGCTTTTCAAGCTTTGCGACCTGCTCTCTCAGCTCTATCGCCTTTTCAAAATCCAGACGGGAAGCGCACTCCTTCATCAACGCGGTCAGCCTCTCTATCTCCGCCTTGATATCCTTTTCTCCGACGGCGTTTTCTTTTTTCGTGATTTCAAGAGTGTTCTTTACGTCGTGGACGATGGTTTTCGGCACTATTCCGTGCCTTTTGTTGTAGTCGTCCTGAATGGCTCTGCGCCTGTTTGTCTCGTCGATGGCTCTGCGCATACTTCCCGTAACGACGTCGGCGTACATGATAACCCGACCTCTGTCGTTTCTCGCCGCACGTCCCACCGTCTGAATCAGAGAGCTTTCGCTGCGCAAAAATCCCTCCTTGTCCGCGTCGAGTATGCACACAAGCTCGACCGTAGGCAGGTCAAGCCCCTCGCGCAGCAGATTTATTCCCACAAGCACGTCGAACTCGTCGTTTTTGAGTCCGCTTATTATGTCCACCCTTTCCAAAGTGTCTATGTCGCTGTGCAGATATCTGACGCGCACGTCCCGCTGCGTCATGTAGTCGGTCAGCGACTCCGCCATGCGCTTTGTCAGTGTGGTGACCAGCACCTTGCCGCCGTGCTCCACCGTCTTTGCGATTTCTCCGAACAGATGGTCTATCTGCCCCTCGACGGGATGAAGCTCGATTTTCGGGTCGAGCAGTCCCGTCGGACGGATGATTTGCTCCGCCACGTTGTCCGCGCGGGAAAGCTCGTACTCGGCAGGCGTGGCGGAAACGCATATCATCTGCCCTACTCTTGCGTCGAACTCCCCGAAGGTCAACGGACGGTTGTCAAACGCGCTTTTCATGCGGAAGCCGTAATTCACGAGATTTTCCTTTCGCGCTCTGTCTCCGTTGTACATACCGCGTATCTGCGGCAGCGTCATGTGGCTTTCGTCGACAAAGGTAATGAAATCCTCAGGGAAATAATCTAAAAGAGTGTAGGGCGGCTGACCGGGGCTGCGGCCGTCGAAATAGCGCGAATAGTTTTCTATTCCGCTGCAAAAGCCCATTTCTTTGAGCATTTCTATGTCGTAAGAAGCGCGCTGCTTCAAACGGTACGCCTCTATCGCCTTGCCCCGCTTTTCCAACGCGGCGGTTTCGTCAAGCATATCCCGCCTTATGTTTTCAATGGATTTTTCCATTGTAAGGCCGTTGACCACATAGTGGCTCGCAGGGAAAATAAAGCAATGCAAAAGCGTTGCAAGCGTCCTTCCGCTGACAGCCTCGATTTCGCTGATTTTTTCTATTTCGTCGCCGAAGAACTCTACTCTTATGCACTTGTCGGAGCTGTATGAGGGAAAAATTTCCAGCACGTCCCCCCGCACCCGAAAAGTGCCGCGGTGAAAATCGATGTCGTTGCGCTGATATTGAATTTCAACCAGCTTTTTGACAACCGCGTCGCGGTCTGCGACGTCGCCCGGACGCAAAGACAAGCTCATCTGATAATACTCGCCCGGAGCGCCCAGACCGTAAATGCAGGAAACGCTTGCTACTACAAGCGTGTCCCTTCTCTCGAAAAGCGAACAGGTTGCCGAGTGACGCAGCTTGTCGATTTCGTCGTTTATGCTCATTTCCTTTTCGATGTAAAGGTCGCGCGAGGGTATATAGGACTCGGGCATATAATAATCGTAATAGGAAACGAAAAACTCCACCCTGTTGTAAGGGAAAAACTCCCTGAATTCGTTGCACAGCTGTGCGGCAAGCGTCTTGTTGTGACAAATCACCAATGCGGGACGGTTTGTTTCGGCAATAATATTCGCCATAGTAAAAGTCTTTCCGCTGCCGGTAACGCCCCTGAGCACCTGTGTGCGCAGACCGTTTTCCAAACCCTCGGAAAGGCTTTTTATTGCCTGCGGTTGGTCCCCCGTAGGCTTGTATTTGCTTACAAGCTTGAAATCCATAGTTCTGTTTCCGTAAAAAACTCAGGCTCCCCCGCTGTTTAGGTGGTAAAGAATGTTCAGTCCCTCCAAGGAAAGCTCGCGGTCCATGATGTCGAACAGGGAGTCGTTGACCTCGTGAACAAGCTCGCTCAAGCCTCCCGTGGCGATGACCTTCAAATCTGGGAGTCCCGTTTCTTTTTTTATGCGCTTTATTATATATTCCACCTGCCCCGCCATGCCGCACACTATGCCGCTCTGAATGGCTTTGACGGTGCTTGCGTTGATGACCTTCTGCGGAGGCTTCAGCTCCACCTCGGGCAGTCTTGCGGTGGAGTTTGCCAACGCTTTGACCGCCGTCTTTATGCCTACCGTTATACAGCCGCCCACAAACTCGTTTTTTTCGTTGACCACGTTGAAGGTGGTCGCCGTTCCGAAATCTATTAGCACAAAGGGCGCGCCGTATTTTTTAGCGGCGGCGACGCAGTTAATCAGTCTGTCGCTGCCAAGCTCCTTGGGATTTTCATACTTTACGTTAAGCCCCGTTTTTATGCCCGCGCCCACCACTATGGGAATGACGTCGAGATAAAATTCCATCATGTGCATGATGGTATAATTCAGTTGGGGAATAACGCTGCTGATAATCCCTCCCGTAATGCTGTCCGCGTCTATGCCCGCGGCAAAAAACAGCTGCTTCAAGATTGAGCCGTGCTCGTCGGAGGTGCGGTGCACGTCCGTGGAAATACGCCAGCTTTTTACCAGTCTGTCTTTGTCGAACAATCCTATTTTTATGTTGGTGTTGCCGATATCGGCGGCGATAATCATAAAGTATCTCCGTTTGCGCTTGTTTTAAGCAGTCGTCTGTATTTCGTTCTTTTGCGTTTCCGCAGCCCTTTCCTTTTGTCTGTCGGCTTCTATGCCCAGTCTGAGTCCGCGTCTGACGCCCAGCACAATCTGAGGCACCGCCAGAAGGGAAATGAGATACTCGGGCAGAATATTGGTAAACAGCACAGTTTTGATTATTACAAGAAGCCCCGTATACTCCTGACCGAGAAATCTTTTGCACAGATTCGTGGCAGTCAAAAAAAGCACGGTGTTTACTACAAGTCCGACGAAAATGCCGGCCGTCATGGCTCCCGTCTGTCTCCACCATCTTTGCTGCTTTGTCGCGGAAAGAAATTTATCTTCCTTGGTGCATTTTTTGACCAGCCACAGCACCAGCCTGTACACCGCAAAGCATGAAATGCCTACGAACAGTCGCGGAACAAGCGAAACCAGCGGGTTGATAGTAATAGCCTCGCCGAAAATCATCGCCTTCACCCAGGACGCCAGCCCGAATACGGCTCCCGCCGCAAAGCCCATGAGCCAATCGTTCATGACCAGACAAAAAGAAAATGTAGCAATGAGCACCACCACCGCCATCGATATAGGCAAAAAAGAACTTAACGCCTTGTCGATGAACATCGCGACGAAGATTGTCGCCGCCATAATGCCGTACATTGCCACGTAAAAGGATTTTTTGGACCTGTCTGCCATTTTTGTTCTCCGTTCTGCGCCGCTCGGGTCGCAGACTTCTTTTTTGTCAAAAAAGATAAAACGTAGTATCGCTCGGACACTCCGATACGACCTGAAAGTATATTACCACCAAAAAAGAAAAAATACAATAATCAAAAACAATTTTTCGCAAAAAACCCGAAACAAATTCATATTTTCCGCCGCCAAAGAAAAAAGGCGGAGAAAACTCCGCCTTTTCGGCTATGTTTACATGCAGCCCTTGCCGAAACGAATGCCTCCGCAGCAATAAAGCAGCGCAAGCATCAGAATCAGGCAGCAAGGATTTACGCACAGGCTGAAGCTCTTGTTTTTGCCGCAGCAGCAGCAAAGAAACAGAACGATAAGTATAATCCATGTGCAGTTGCAGCCGCCGCCGCAACCGTTTACGCCTGCATCCTCGTTGGGGCAACCGCCGCCGAACAACCCGTTGAACATTTTTTTACCTCCTCTGACAATTATCTTGGTAAAGCCGTTTGGGCTTACAATTCACAATATGGAAATAAGCAAAATTGTGTTACCTAAAAGAAATAAAAAAAGAGCGGACTTTCGTTCCGCTCTTTGAAGCTAATATATCAGCCGCCTATTTCCACGCCGCCGCACTCCATGCCGTAAGCGTGCTTTGCCTCCGTGGGGTCGAAACGGCGGTTGAAATCGCCCGCCTTGAACGCGGCGCCGATGACGTCGATTTTGCTTATCGACACCTCGTAAGCCACCTTGGTAACGAGAACCTCCTCGGAAATTTTCTTCTGATACTCCCTGCTTTGAAGTCTGCCCGTTATCTCAATCTCCTCGCCCACCGACAGATATTTGGCGAACCTCGCGTTGCGTCCCCATGCGATTGCAGGTATGTAGTCGCTCTTGTTGTAAGCGCGGTTCACAGCCAAAAGAATATCGCATATTTCGCGGTTGAAGGGAGTCGTGCGGAACACGGGAGGCTTGCACAAAAAGCCGTGCAGCTCTATTGCGTTGGGTGTGGAAGCTCTGTCCGCGTCGTATATATCGCGCACAAAAACATTAAGCATAAGTCTGCTTTTGTCCTCCACAAGCTTGTTGTAGCTGCGAAGCTGCCCCACAACCGTCACGTTTTTGCCCACCTTGACCTCGCAGCAAAGAAGCAGTCTTTCGCTGACCACGACGGGCAGCGTGTCCGCCATGTCGCTCAGTCGTTTGACTTCCAGCGAAAATTCGTAAAACGCCTCGCCGTAAATTTCATGCGAATATCTCGGCTCGCTAGATATTCTCCCTGTCAGCGTCACCCGGTTTGTCGGGCTGGCGTTGGTGTTGTCGTACATAAAAAGAAATCCTCCTTAATGTGTGTTGAAAATTTTTCAAATTGTTTATCAGTTCAGGAAACAGGAGCGTTAAGTATCTGCTTCCCTGCATGATCGATATAGAAATCCTTATAATAAATGAGGCTGTCGACGGTGACAAATTCAAGTCCCTTCGCCTTCAACGCCTCAAATATTATCGGAAGCGCCTCCACTATATGCTCGCTGTTGTTGTGACACAGTATAATCGAGCCGCTTTTTGCCTTTTGTACTCTGTTGGCAAGCTCAACCGCGCTGATTCCCTTCCAATCCAACGAATCCACATCCCATTGTATTGTGGACAGCCCCATGCCTTCGGCAACCTCCAAAAGCCTGTTGCTGTAATCTCCGAAAGGCGCGCGGAAAAGCTTGACCTCTTTTCCCGTCAGGTCGGTGATTTTTTTCATGCTGCTTGACAGCTCTTGGGTGATTTTTTCGGCGGAAAGACTGCCCATTTTGGGATGCGTCTCGCTGTGCGTGCCGATTGTGTGCCCCATTTCATCGATTTTTTTCACCATATCGGGATAATTGTCTATCCAGAATCCGACAAGAAAAAAAGTCGCTTTTACGCCGTAACGATGACAAACGTCCAGAATTTTCTGCGTTTTGTCCGCTCCCCATGCCGCGTCGAAAGTAATCGCGACCTTGTTGTCGCTCCTGTCCACGCAATAAATGGGAATTTTTCTGCTGTTTACCGCTGCCGCAAAAGGTTGAAAGTTAAATCCTGCCAAAAGCGCTATGGAAGCAATCAGGCACAAAGTGTAAGCGCAAATTTTCAGTATTTTTACCTTGGAGAAATTAAATTTATCCTTTAAACGAAACTTTTTATCCAAAAAAACTACCCTCCCATTATAACACCCGCGCAACGAAAAAACTACCTATATTCTTGAAATATTTTGTCGTATTTTAACGAACTTTCGAGAACATTGAGCAGACGCGCGAAGCGTCCGTTGACATACCCTATTTAATCATATTTATAAAAAATTTTTTAATGCTTTTTTTTGCCAAAAACAAAAAACGGAGTGTTCCGCTCCGTTTTTCCCTAATTAAATTTCTTCCGTTTTTTCCTCGCCCATACCGAAGGCTTTTCTCAAAAGTCTGACTCTCACGTCCATACACTGTTTTGCCACGGTGCTGTTGAGTATCCCGTCGTAGCCGTGCGGAGTGCCTTTTGTTTCCAAAAGCGTGACCTCGTTGCCCGCAGCCTCCAAAGCCTCGGCGAAAGCCTTGCCCTGGTCGTGCAGGCAGTCGAACTCCGCAAGCTCCACAAGCGCGGGAGGCAGATTTTCAAGAGAACCCGCCTTCAAGGGCACGGCATAATCCTTCATGCCGCAATATCCGTTTTTAAGATACATCTCCCACATCTCCTTGTTCAAAACGGCGTTGAAGCAGGGAGTGTCCACATACTTTTTCATGGACGGACTGTCCATCGAGTCGTCCGTTACGGGATAAATAAGCGACTGAAATTTTATTTCGCAAAAATTTTCGTCGCGGTTTCTCAGGCACACCGCCGCGGACAGATTGCCTCCCGCGCTGTCGCCCATGACCGCTATCCTGTTTTTGTCCACTTTAAGCGCCTCTGCGTGCCTGACTACCCATTGAAGCGTGGAATAGCAGTCCTCGAAACCGAAGGGAAAGGGATACGCCGGCGCTAGTCTGTAAAAGGGAAGCACAATTTTGCATTCCAACCTTTCCGCAAGTCTCTGCACCACGAAATGCTGAATGCTGCACTCCGTGTTGAAAGCCCCGCCGTGAAAATAAATCAGGCAGGGCGTCACGCCGTCGGCACGCTCGCGCGGCACGAAGGTGTGCGTGTCGAAATGCTTGCCGTCGAAGCTTTTAAGCCTGTAACGCCTGTAAACAATCCCGCCCTTCCTTTTTGTAAGGGTAAAAAAGTTTTTGAGAAATATATTGCTTGCGGCAAGCTTTGCGCGGTTTAAGGGCTTGTGCCCCAACAAGTCAAGCGGTCTGAACTGTTCGTCGATTTTGTATTTCATGAAATCCTTTTTGGCTTCGCCTGCCGTCGTCACCGTCACTTGCCGGCGTCGGCGTCCTCGCCCATAGCCGCCGCAGTCACGAATCTTGTGGCAAAGGTCAAAGCCATCCCCTTTTTGCGCAGCTTGGGAGGCTTGCCCTTGGTGGTTCTGTTTTCTATATTTATGTCCTCGGTGTTGAGCAAAAGCATACCCGCCGCGTCCATAAACAAAATGTCAAAGGGCTTTGTGACATATCCCGCCCAAAACACGCCGTTGCCGTTGAGTCCGTTTATGTCGCATATTTTCACGCCCTTTCTGTAACGCGTCATAAGGTCTATATCCACGGCAAGAACGCGCTTGGAAAAACACTTGTCCGTCACCACGACGACCTCGCCCTCGCTGTGAATTTGTCCTGCGAACACGAGACTGTCGTCGTCGGCAATCATCATGCCCTTGACGCCGCCCGCAACTCTGCCCTGCTCGGGGATTTCGTCGGGAGAGAAATTGAGGCAGAGACCGCCTTTTGTGACATAAAGCACCGTGCTGTCCTTTTCCAATGTTTCCACCTTGACAAGCGCGTCGTCCTCTTTGAGCTTGATTGCCTGAAACGCGCTTTTCAAAAGCTCGTATTCGCTCCAATCGGTCAGCTTGACAAGCCCCTGCGCCGTGTAAAACAACAGCTTGCCTTTGGGCAAGGCTTCGCCGAGAACAAACACCTTGACGGGCTTTTCGCCCTCCTCGCAGTCTCTGAAATACTTTTTGAGGGGCATTCCGTTTTCGCGGAATTTCGTTTCCGTCAGCTTGTCCGCAGTCGTTTGGTAACAATTGCCCCTGTCGGAAAAGAACATAACCTTGCTCGTCGACAGAGCGGTGAACAGCTCCGTGTGCAGATTTGCCTGAGTCAGCTTGTCGTTTGCGTCCTTTGCCGAAAGGGCGAAGTTTTTGGCGGGAATGCACTTTATCATACCGTCGGCAGTCAACCCCACCACAAAGCTTTCGACAGCCTTTTCGTCCGATTCGCTCGGCACGCGCACGTCCTCGATTTTGTTTACGATAACGGTGCGCCTGGCGTCGCGATACTGCTTTTTTATTGCAAGAAGCTCGCTTTTGACCTGCTCCATAAGCGCCTGCTTGGAGTTTATCAGCCGCTGAAACTCCTCGATTTGTCTGTTGAGGTCTTCAAGCTCTTCGACCAGCTTGGTTATTTCAAGCTTGGTCAGCCTTGCAAGCTTCAACTCCAAAATGGCGTCCGCCTGCACCTCGGTGAGATTGAAACGGCTGCGCAGATTCTGCCGCGCTTCGGACGTGGACTGCGATTTTTTGATAATCGCCACCACCTCGTCGATATTCTTAATGGCTATTATCAGTCCTTCCAGAATATGAGCGCGCTCTTTTGCTTTTTTGAGCTGAAATTTGGTTCTGTTGTAAACCACGTCGCGCTGATAGTTGGTGTAGCAGGCAATGATGTCAAGCAACCCCATCTGCTGCGGCTTGCCGTCCGCGATTGCCACCATGTTTATTCCGTAGGTGCATTGAAGGTTTGTGTGCTTGAAAAGTATATCCAGAATTTTTTTCGGGTCGTAATCCTTTTTTATTCTGACAACCGCGCGCACGCCCTCCTTGTCGGACTCGTCCACTATTTCCGCAATACCGGCAAGCAAATCCTTTTTGTCCTCGCGCAAGGCAAGAATTTTCGTCAGCAAATCGGCTTTGTTTACCTGATATGGCAGCTCGGTTATCACAAGATTTTTTCTGTCGTTGGGCAATACCTCGATATGCACCTTGGCGCGCATGGTGATTTTTCCCTTGCCCGTCTCGTAAGCCTGTTCCAGCTCGTCGGCAACCACGTAGCCGCCTGTGGGGAAATCGGGACCTCTGACGATTTTCATCATTTCCTTCAAGGAAATGTTCTTTTTGTCTATATAGGCAACCACGCCGTCAATGACTTCCCCGAGATTGTGGGGCGGTATGTTTGTCGCAAGTCCCACCGCGATACCGCTGCTGCCGTTGACCAGAATATTGGGAAAACGGCTGGGCAGCATTTCGGGCTCCTGTAACTTGTCGTCGTAGTTCCAGCACCAGCGCACCGTATCCATGTCAAGGTCGCGCAGCATTTCGAGAGCAAGAGGCGTAAGCCGCGCTTCGGTGTAACGCATCGCCGCCGCGCTGTCGCCGTCCATAGAGCCGAAATTGCCCTGTCCGTCCACGAGCGGCATTCTCATGTTGAACTTCTGCGCAAGACGCACCATAGCGTCGTAAACGGAGGTGTCGCCGTGCGGGTGGTATTTTGCAAGACAGTCGCCTACAACAGCCGCGCTTTTTCTGTAAGGCCTGTCGGGCTTTAAGCCCAGCTCGTGCATGGAGTACAGAATCCTGCGCTGTACGGGCTTCAAACCGTCCTCCACGCGCGGAATGGCTCTGTCCATAATTACGTATTCGGCATAAGGCATCATAGAATCGTGCATTATGTCGCTCATGTTTTTGGTAAGCAGAGTGCTGCCGTCGGGCAGCTTGGAGGTCTCCTTTACCGAAAATTCAAGTTGCTTCATATTATTCACCCGTCGTTATTTATTATACTCGTCGAAAACCTCGTCCCTTTCCTTGTTGAAATCGGCGTTTTCGATAATGTAAGCCTTGCGCGCTTCCACCGTGTCTCCCATAAGAGTGGTTATAAGCCGCTCGGCTTCGGCGGCGTCGTCCACCGTGATTCTCATAAGCGTGCGCGTTGCGGGATTGAGAGTCGTTTCCCAAAGCTGCTCGGGATTCATTTCTCCCAAGCCCTTGTATCTTTGCAGCGTGTATCCCCTGCCAACCTCGTTTATGCAGTCGGCAAGCTCGCTGTCGTCGTAGGCGTAAAGTATTTTGTCCTTTTTCCAGACCTTGTAAAGCGGCGGCATACCGATATACACGTGCCCCTCGGCAAGCAGCTCGCGCATATACCTGTAAAAAAAGGTAAGCAGAATAGCCCTGATGTGCGCCCCGTCCTGGTCGGCGTCGGACAGGATAATTACCTTGTCGTATTTGAGATTGGCGAGATTGAATTCCTCTCCTATGCCCGTGTCCAGCGCGGAGATAATGGTTCTTATTTCCTCGTTGGCAAGCACCTGATCCACCCGCTTCTTTTCAGAGTTGAGCGGCTTGCCGCGCAGCGGCAGAATAGCCTGAAATTTCCTGCTGCGCGCCTGCTTAGCCGAGCCTCCGGCGCTGTCGCCCTCTACGATGAACAGCTCGTTTGAGGTATAATCGCGGGAAGTGCAGCTTGACAGCTTGCCTACAAGATTGGCGTTCTGAATAGTGTTCTTCGTGCGGGCGATTTCCTTTGCCTTTCGCGCCGCTTCCCTAACCTTGGCTGCGGAAACCGCCTTGCGTATGATTACCTCCGCGGTGTCGGGATGGGAGTACAAAAACTCCGTCAGTCCCTGCTGCGTCAGCGCGTCGCAGGCGGTTTTTGCCTCCACGTTTCCGAGCTTTGTTTTCGTCTGTCCCTCGAATTGGACGTTCTTCATTTTTATGGACAGAACGGCGGTCATTCCCTCGCGGTAATCCTCGCCTATCAGATTGTCGTCCTTTTCTTTAAGAAACTTCTTTTCCCGCGCGTAGTCGTTGAACACCTTGGTCATCGCCGCCTTGAAGCCCGTCTCGTGGGTGCCTCCCTCCGGCGTGGGAATGTTGTTGACATAGGAAAAGATATTTTCCGAATAACCCGTGGTCTGCTGAATGGCAAACTCCATAATCATGACGTCGTTGCTTGCGGAGTAGCATATAGGCGAATGCAGCACCGCCTTGTTTTCGTTAAGATATCTGACGAAATCGGCAAGCCCGCCTTCGTAGCGATAAACCGCGCTCAACGGCTCGCCGTCCTCTCCTTCCGTTCTCAAATCCGTGATGGAAAACTCGATTCCCTTGTTGAGAAACGCAAGCTCCTTGACGCGCTTGTTTATCGTGTCGAAATTGAACGCTCCGTTGCCGAAAACCTCTTTGTCGGGAAGAAAAGTAACGCGCGTGCCGTGCTCCGGCTCGTTTTCGCCGCGCTCCGTCTCCTCAAGAGGCTTTACGGGAACGCCGCTCTTGACCTTTCCCGATTTCTCGTCGTAAAAGCTGTGAAAGCTTTGAACGTATTTCTTGCCGTTGCGGAATACCTCTACGTTGAGCCACTTTGAAAGCGCGTTGGTGACGGACGCGCCCACGCCGTGCAGCCCTCCCGAATAGCTGTAATTTTCGTTGTTGAACTTGCCGCCCGCGTGCAGCTGCGTGTAAACCACCTCCACGCCGCTGATTTTCAGCTGGGGGTGGATATCGACGGGTATGCCTCTGCCGTTGTCCGAAACCGTGGCGCTGTTGTCCGTGTTCAAAACTATGCTGAGCCTGTCAGCGAAGCCGTTTGCCGCCTCGTCAACCGCGTTGTCCACTATTTCCCACAAAATGTGATGCAGTCCCTTGACGCCCGTCGTGCCTATGTACATACCGGGACGCATACGCACCGCGTCGAGACCTTCAAGCACCTGTATGTCGCCGGCGGTATATTGTCGGTTTGTCACGTCTTTTTCCTCCGTAGCCTCAAAATGAATAAAGTACGAAAAATACTTTCGTTCAAGTATAGCACAATTGACTGCGGTTGGCAAGTATTTTTCGATAAATATACATTTTTTCTTTGAAGGATTGGCATGAAACAAGTTGCAAGTGAAATAAATTTATAATTATAAAATATTTCAAATTTAAATTCATTTGAGTTTTTTTCCGCCGCACGATTGCCCGAAGCCGTCAAACATGATAAAATAGACACAGAATTTTTCGTTAAGGAGAATTGCCTATGTATTGCTACAAACAAATCAGTCCCGACCTGTATTGGATAGGCGGAAGCGACCGCAGGCTTGCGCTTTTTGAAAACGTCTATCCGCTCACAAACGGAGTCGCATACAATTCTTATGTGCTGCTCGACGAAAAAATCGTGGTTTTCGACACGGTGGACAAAGAAATTTCCGCGAGATATTTCGACAATCTCGCCGCTCTTTTAAAGGACAAAAGCCCCGATTTCCTTGTCGTGCACCACATGGAGCCCGACCACGCGGCTTGTATAGCCGAGTTTTTGCTGCGTTATCCCGACGTCACAATCGTTTGCAACGCCAAAACGCAAGCAATGATAGCGGAGTTTTTCGGAGCAAAGGCGGCGCTCAACGTCAGAACCGTCACCGAGCAGGACACGTTGGAAACGGGACGCCACTCATTCCGTTTTGTTTTCGCGCCCATGGTTCATTGGCCTGAGGTCATGGTGAGCTTCGACGTAACCGACGGCACGCTGTTTTCCGCCGACGCTTTCGGCACGTTCGGAGCGCTCGACGGAAATCTGTTTGCGGACGAAATCAATTTTGTGAGCGAAAAGCTTCCCGAAGCGCGGCGTTACTACGCAAATATAGTGGGAAAATACGGCGCGCCCGTTCAGGCGCTGCTCAAAAAAGCGGCAGCCCTGCCCGTAAAAACCGTATGTCCTCTGCACGGTCCCGTATGGCGCGAAAATATAGCGTGGTTTGTTGACAAATACGATAAATGGAGCTCTTATATTCCCGAAGAAAACGCCGTGGCGATTTTTTACGGTTCGGTGTACGGACACACGCAGGAGGCGGCGGAAATACTTGCTTCATGCCTTGCGGATTTGGAAGTCAAAAACATAAAGGTTTACGACGTGTCCGCACAGCACTCCTCTTATCTGGTTGCGGAAGCGTTCAGGTGCAGTCATTTGGTTTTTGCCTCCTCCACCTACAACGCAGGCATATTTGAAAACATGGACATACTCATCGACGACCTGATAAAGCACGCTTTGCAGAACAGAAAGGTCGCCCTGATTGAAAACGGAAGCTGGGCGGCTACGGCGGGTATGTTCATGAAGGAAAAATTGTCGAAATGCAAAAACACGGAGTTTATCGGAGACGTCGTCACAATCAAGTCGGCTCTCAAAGAAAATCAACTCGCCGACATCAAGGCTCTCGCCAAAAAAATCGCTTCAAGTATTGACGGCTGAAACGGTCTGTCTTAAAAAACTACGGGTGCGGAATTTATTTCCGCACCCTTATTTTGTCCGCCGCACTCGCTCAAACGCCCGTTTTCGGCAAAAAGTTGCAGTTGAAAGCATACATATCAAATGCTCCGCCGCCAAAACAACGTCAAACGCACGCCCCGTCGCGCGCGGGAAATAAAGTCGGCATTTTCGGAATATAATGTCTGAGGCTTTCGGTTGCGGCGGCGCGTTAAACCATAACTGACAATCTGACGCCTTTTCATTGACAAAACGCGCTTTTTGTTGCAAAATAGAATCGGAAGACAAAATAAAAAAACGGAGACACTCATTATGCTGACTTTGGAAAAAATCTACAAGGCAAGCGAGGTTTTGAAAGAGGTTGCAGGCAAAACGGATATTCTGCCCGCCTCCAAAATCTTTTGCGACAATCATATTTTCCTCAAAACGGAAAATATTCAATCCACAGGCTCCTTCAAGGTACGCGGCGCGTATTTCAAAATTTCCGAGCTGACCGAGGAAGAAAAGAAACGCGGCGTCATAGCGTGCTCCGCAGGCAACCACGCGCAGGGAGTCGCGCTTGCGGCGACGAAACACGGCGTGAAGTCCCTTATATGCCTGCCCGAGGGCGCTCCCATAAGCAAAATTCAGGCGACAAAGGGCTACGGCGCGGACGTGTGTCTCGTCAAGGGCGTTTACGACGACGCTTATCAGAAGGCTCTCGAACTGAAAGAACAGTACGGCTACACTTTTGTCCACCCCTTCGACGACGAGGACGTTATTGCGGGACAGGGCACCGTCGCATTGGAAATACTAGAAGATATGCCGAAGGTAGACGCCATCGTCGTGCCTATCGGCGGCGGCGGACTGATATCGGGTATTGCCTACACCATAAAAAACCTGAAATCCAAAATAAAGGTTTACGGCGTTCAGGCGGAGGGCGCTCCGAGTATGTACAGGTCCGTCAAGGAAGGCGCTCCGATAACCCTTGACGAGGTCAACACCATTGCCGACGGAATCGCCGTCAAGCACCCCGGCACGCTGACCTACGAGCTGACCAAAAAATATGTGGACGACATATTTACCGTTTCCGAGGACGAAATAGCCACCGCAATAGTAACTCTCATGGAACGCAAAAAAATGGTTGCCGAAGGAGCGGGCGCCGTTTCCGTAGCGGCGGCAATGTTCAACAAGCTGCCTTTGAAAGACAAAAACGTGGTTTGCATAGTTTCGGGCGGCAACATCGACGTAAACAAGCTCAGCCGCGTCATAACGCGCGGTCTAATCAACAGCGGCAGACGTTGCAGCCTTACGCTCAGGCTCATGGATAAGCCGGGACAGTTCAGCGAAGTGGCAAGAGTGCTCGCCGAACACGGCGCAAACGTCATTTCCGCATTCCACGAGCGCGCCTCCACCGATGCTGACATAAATTTCTGTTACATAAAGCTTGACCTCGAAACAAGGGATTTCGAGCATATCGAAACAATAAAGCACGCGCTGGAAGCCGAGGGCTTCCGCATCGTCGGCTGAATAAAATTTGCAGAAAAAGGAGACATAAAAATGAAAGAATTGAATTACGTAAGCACCAAAGACGCGCCTGGAGCAATAGGTCCCTATTCTCAGGCGGTGTGCGCAAACGGTCTGATTTACACGTCGGGACAAATACCCATCAATCCCGCCACGGGCAACGTAGACGCCGCGGATATCAAAGCGCAGACGGAGCAATCCTGCCGCAATGTAAAGGCCATACTCGAAGCGGCAGGCACAAATCTCGAAAAAGTAGTCAAAACCACCTGCTTCCTCGCCGATATGGGCGACTTTGCGGCTTTCAACGAAGTGTATGCCAAGTATTTTACGGGCAAACCCGCGCGCAGCTGCGTTGCCGTCAAAACCCTGCCCAAAAACGTGTTGGTTGAAATAGAGGCAATCGCGCTGATTGACTGAAAAATCTTTCGGTTGCACCGACAAATCAATACAAACCTACAACCCGCCCCCGCGGAAATTTCGCGGGGGTTTGTTTTTGCAGTAAAATAACCTGCCAAAAAAATTCATTAAATTGTTGAAAACGATTGACAGCAAACTCTCTAAATGTTATTATATTCAAGCGTTTGGAATCCTCGGGGGTGTAGCTCAGCTGGGAGAGCACCTGCTTTGCAAGCAGGGGGTCAGCGGTTCGATTCCGCTCATCTCCACCACTCCAAACCACAACCAAAATAACGGGATTGTAGCTCAGTTGGTTAGAGCACGCGCCTGATAAGCGCGAGGTCGGTAGTTCGAGCCTACTCAATCCCACCACTTAGCCGGACTACGCCTTTGCCTTGTCCGGTCTTTTCTTTTGGAAAAAGAAAATTCCGAACTGCGTCTTGGGCGAATCCGTCTTTCGTTTTATTGTTTGGCAACGAATTCTGTGACGCTCGCGGGGTTAGCTCCCCTCTCGCTGTTCCGTCGCTTCGCTCCTTGCTGAGCCTACTCAATCCCACCACTTAGCCGGACTACGCCTTTGCCTTGTCCGGTCTT